>ERZ1026814.10-NODE-10-length-213930-cov-16.721445_pt1 | contig 213930 bp, 210 predicted proteins | sample MGYA00520871_ERZ1026814 | MGnify/ENA primary metagenome ERZ1026814 (study PRJEB33270, sample SAMEA104284478) | anaerobic digester metagenome | biome: Anaerobic digester microbiome; feature: mesophilic sludge digester; material: Anaerobic digester biomass... | reverse complement strand
TCACGTATAGTGGCATCTTTGACGTTGTTTCGTCTAGTTCATACTTCTTCACTAGCTCGCGTTTCTATTTTGCTTTTTTTTTTAATGATACGGCGACCACCGAGATCTACACAGAGTAGATCGTCGGCAGCGTCAGATGTGTATAAGAGACAGACCGGAACCGGACTTCGAGTGGAAGCAGCACTCAGCGATGGTCGGCAGGGTACTCGAACAGCACGGTCTGGCCGCTTCGATCGTCCAGGGGGGCGGAGCATCCGCGCTCAGGCGGTTCGACGTCCGGACTGCCGGTCCGCCTCCGGAGTCACTCAGGTTCAGGCACAGGAAGGGCAGAATCCTGCGGGTCCGTGTTGAGGTTGACACCAATCCGCCTTTCGGCGCGCTCACCACGCAATCCTTCATGGACTTCCCCATCCCCCATCCGTTGATCTGCTACGACCTGCCCAGCGGGATGGCCGGCAAGTGCCATGCGATCCTCTGCAGGGATCATCTCAAGGGGAGGGATTTCTTCGACTTCGCCTGGTATGTCGGGAGACGGATCGTACCAAACCTGACGCTGCTCCGTTCGCTCCTGGATCAGGCGGGGCCCTGGCGGGGGCGGGGGATCGAGCCGGATGCCCGCTGGCTGGTGGAAGCCCTTTCGGCGAGGATGGCGGGCGTCGACTGGGACTCGGCGCGAAAGGATGTGACGCCTTTCCTCGGGGAGGCGCAGCGGAAGGCTTTGTCCCTCTGGAGCGGCGACTACTTCGCCGACAGGATCGCGAAGCTGGAGCGGGGAATGCAGTAAGACCCAGGACGGACCGCTGTCAGCGGTCGCGCCCGTCGTACTTCGGCGCGATGCCCTTCGCCTTCTCCACCGGGTACTTGATCCGGTTCAGCACGAGCTTGTCCAGTGCGGCCGCGACGGGGTCGATGCCCAGCCGGTCGGCCAGGATCACGAGGTAGATCAGCACGTCGCCGATCTCTTCAGCGGTATGAGCCTTCTGCGCAGGCGTGAGGTTGCGGCTCTGCTCCTCCGTGAGCCACTGGAAGATCTCGACCAGCTCGGAGGCCTCGACGGACAGGGCCATTGAGAGGTTCTTCGGAGAATGATACTGCGACCAGTCGCGCTCGCGCACGAACTCGCGTACCTCTTCCAAAAGGCCGTCCAGCCCGCCGGGGACGCCCGCTCCGCCGGACGGGTCACTCATCGGCGTCCGTCCCCCCGTCGGTGAGCTGGGCCAGATCGAATCCTTCGAGTTCGGGGATGCTGGAGCCGGCTATGCCCTGCAGATCGCCGTACATGCCGGAGGTGGCCTCGAGCACCTTCTCCAGCTCCTTCTCGCGCTTCGCCCACAGCTTGGTCATGATCCGCTTCTCCGCCTGCAGCTCGTTCTGCATCGACCGGAACGCCTCTACGATGGCCTCGACCCTGGCCCTGAACTGCGATCCAGTCAGATAGGCGTAGATCATCTCCGTCTTGGTCCTCTGTCCGGAAGTGACCTGGCGCGATCGGGCGATCTCGACCAGCAGGGGGCGCAGCGCGCGGGCCAGGGGGACGGCGAGGGCGAAGGTGCAGATCCAGATGCCGTCCTGGAACATCAGCTCCTCCCCCGCCCGGGGCATTGCCTGCGTGGCGAGGATGGCTATCTCGGCGGAGCACGCCCGCTGGTCGGCCCTGAGCTTGGGCAGCCAGTCGCCGGACCAGTTCTTCGTGCGTTTCGACTCCCACAGGATGGAGCCGGCTATCTGACCGGTCTCGCTGCGCACCCGCTGGATGCAGTCGGCCCCGCGCACGCCCTTCTCCACTGGCTCGACCAGATCGAAGGGGAACTCGGCCGTGAGGGCCTCCTCCAGAGCCAGCTCCTGGACCTCGCCCTGGGCCTGCTGGGAACCCTGCTCGGCGCGCTTCTTCATTTCGTCGATCTGCGTCCTGAGGCTGCCTATGAGCAGATCCCGCTCGCGGATGCTCATTGAAAACGCCTCCTCGGCGTCCTTCCTGGCATTCTCCCGGGCGGCCTCTATGCCTTCCTGTATGCCCTTCTGGATTCTGAGGTCGAGTTCGCGCTGTCTCTCCTCCAGCGAGGTCTTGAGCTTGAGCGCCTCGGCCTGGTCGCGCTGGGCCTCGGCGAGCTTGCGTTCCTTGGTCTCGAGCTGCTCCTTCGCAGCGGCCAGTTCGGCATCCTTGGCCGAGAGCGCCTCTTCGCGCGCCTTCCGGGCCTTCTCCTCGGTCTCTGCGGCCACGCGCCGGCGCTGCTCCTCCAGCAGGGCCTCGTAGCGCCTGCGCTCCGACTCGCGGACAGGGGCCACGGCCGAGTCGGTCAGGGTGAACTCGGCGCCGCACTTCGGGCACTTGATGAAAGGCTCGGGCATTCTTCCCTCCTCGGGGCCGCGGGTTTCGGATACACCTATCCGCAGCCTCCGGCCTGATATCTAGGCGATGGGGTGCCCGGTCAACGGGCTGCGGCGTTTCCGCCGGAGTGACGGCGCATCGATAACTCATTACGATCACGCGCCGTCGCGCCCCCGGTCAACGGGCCGCGGCGTATGTTCACTCGCATGACCGTGGCGGGGAGCACGGGCGGCCTGTCCGCCCTACGGCCGTTCCGTCATGAGGGTATGTCTGCCCGATCGGGTTCTGCCTCGGTATGTTCCGCCGGACATGAATACTGGAGGGAATATGAACCTGGACGGCATCAGGAGTCTGTTCCGACGCCTGCCGGAGAATGCTTCGAGGCTGATCTCGGCTGCCGTCATTGGAGTTGTCTCGGGTCTTTCGGCCGTCGCGTTCATGCTCTGTATCCAGTTCGTGTTCGACAACGGCATCGTCCGCCTGTCCCGGATGCCTCTCCCCGTGTTCATCCCGGCCAGCCTCGCCATCGTGGTCGTTTCCTGTCTGATCGTGGGGCTGCTGCTCTGGAAGCTGAGCCCTGATTCGTCCGGCAGCGGCATCCCCCAGCTCAAGACGGCCTTCTGGAAGAACCTCGGCTTCATCGAGTTCCGCCATGCCGTCGTGAAGTTCGTCGCGGGGACGCTCTCGATAGGCGGTGGAAGCAGTATGGGCAGGATGGGTCCGAGCGTCTACATCGGCGGAGCCGTCGCCTCCAGCGCCGCCGGGCTCCTCGGAACGCCTCGGCAGGGCAGAAGGCGCGCCCTCCTGATGGGGGCTGCGGCCGCTCTCGCCGCTGCCTTCAACACCCCCATTGCAGCGATCGCCTTCGTCATGGAGGAGATGCTCAACGACCTCAAAGGCAGGTATCTGGGAAGCATCGTCCTCTCCGCCGTACTCGGGGCCTTCGTGGTCCACGCCGTCATCGGGAGACGGCCGATGTACGAAATGCCCCCGTTCGAAGCGTCCTCATGGCATGTCTACGCGCTGGTGCCGGTCGTAGCGGCCGTCGGAGCTTCGATTGCAGGGGTTTTCCAGCGCACGGTGCTCGCCTGGAGGGGACGCATCAGGAACAGGTCGAGGATACCGGCATATCTGCAACCCCTGGTCGGGGGACTGACCACATGGGTCATCGGAATCGCGGTCTTCGTGATCTCCGGCAAGCTCGGAGTGTTCGGCCTGGGCTATTCAGACCTGTCGGACGTCTTCACGGGACGATTCGGGGCCTGGCAGGCGGCGGGCCTGCTCCTTCTCGCCAAGCTTGCAGCCACTTCGGCCTGCCACTCGTGGGGCGGCTGCGGGGGAATCTTCTCGCCGATCCTGATGATGGGCGGCATGGCGGGGCTTTTCCTCTCGGGCATGGCCTCTTTGTGGATGCCGGTGTCCGATGCCGACAGGATTCTGCTGTGCGCCTGCGGGATGAGCGCCTGCTTCGGCTCGGCGGTAAAGGCCCCGCTCACCGCGATCCTGATCGTGTTCGAGATGACGCACCAGTTCACCATCGTCCCCGCGCTGATGCTGACGACGCTGGTGAGTCAGGCGGTTTCCCGGCGGTTCACCGCGCTGAACATGTACGACGATCTCCTGAAGCAGGACGGCCACGACATCGATCATCCCGTCAGGGTACACGGCGTAACCTCCTGGGAGCTCGTCCCCGTGACGGCCATCGCCTCCATGAAACCGGTGGTTTTGGACGGACTGTCGCCGGATGCCGTCCGGAACACCCTCGCCGGGCATCCCTACCGGAGATTCCCACTCGTCCTGAACGGCTCGCCGGCGGGTTTCGTCACGCGGCAGGCTCTGGAGAGTTTCATTTCAAAAGGCGTGCAGCCGGAGATACTGCCGGCATCCACCTGCCCGGAGACGGCCACCGTCCACGATGCCGCCGGGATGCTGCTGGACGCTCCGGAAGGGATTCTCGCGATAGCAGGCGCTGACGGAACCATCAGGGGCATATTGACCATGCACGATCTCGTGCGAGCGCAGGTCTGCGCGGAGGAGTAGCGGGACTCAGCCGGGCGCGATACCGCTGCGGCGCCTGATCTGGACGATCATCTTGTCCAGCTCCTGAAGGAAGCGCGAGCGGTCGGCCTTCGCGAAGGGGGCGGGGCCGCGGGTGATCGTCCCCTCCTCCCTCAGGTCGTGGAGCAGGTCGCGGACGGCCAGAATGTCGCCGATGTTGTCCTCGGTGAAGGGGCGGCCGGTGTTGCCCAGCACTTTCGCGCCCTTGTGCAGACACCTCCAGGCCAGCGGGATGTCGCCCGTGATCACGATGTCGCCGTTGCCGGCGTGTTCCGCTATCCAGTCGTCCGAAACGTCCGGGCCGCTCTCGACGACGACGAGCCTCACCCACGACGCGTCCGGCGTGCGCATCCAGGAGTTCGACACCAGGATGACCTCGAGGCCGTAGCGCTTCGCGACGTTGTAGATCTCCTGCTTCACCGGGCAGGCATCCGCGTCTACGTAGATATCCAGCAACCGGACCTTCCCCGCTCGTTTTCCGGGAGTGAACGAGCCGCTCCGGGCGGCACGGGCTCCTTCGGGTATACGCGGTGAACTCACTCGTAACGGTGCGTCACTCGCTGGTCAGCCCTTGGGCAATCGGGCGGAGTATCGATCCGGGCCGGGTTGCGGTCAACGACAGGTTTCCGGGTGTGCTGCGGGGATGCGAACCCCCCTCCGGCGGGGTGGGTCGATCCTGCTTCCAACAGAGGTGTTTGTGTCCCGATGACGGACGGTTGCAGGCCATCCTTTCGGAAGCGGTCAGGCATGGTGCAGAACCATGGGGCCGCCCGGGCTTCCCTGTTTTCGGGGCTGCGGCTATCTTCACCCTGCGGAACGCTTCACGACACCACACGCTCCCGACCGCAAGACCACAGAGATGGAGGAGGCGAGCAATGATCCCTTCCTTCACCGTGCTCTTCGCAGCACTTGCGATGACTGTCTCCTCCGGGCCGATGCAGGTGCCCGTCTCCGACCCTGTCGCCCTCCCGGCAGGCATCCAGGGCAGCATCGCCGTCCTCCCTTTCGGATACACCGGAATCGACGAGGGATGCCCCGATCTGCCGTCCTACCCCGAGTGGGTGTCCATCCCCGCCGGCGTCCGCGCCACCGGGATCGAGACCGTCTCGGCGGAATGGGCCGACGTGCCCGGAGACTGGCGGATCAGGCCCCTGCCGGCGCCTGCCGTACTCTCGTCCACGCAGTCCGCCCCGGCGTTACCGGATCCCGGGGTTTACGGAACCAACGCCTTCTGGCCGACTGAACCCGTGAGGCTTGCGGGAACCGGGTTCCGCGACGGGGAGCCCTGCGCCGAGCTGATCGTGACGCCGCTCCGCTACAACCCGGTGACGGGCATGATGCAGAAGCTCGTCTCTTACGAGATCTTCGTCGAAACAGCTCCGACGGCGACTGCCCTCCCCCGGCCGCCCGTCGGCGACCGCTCGTCGCCGCGGCGCATGCTCATAGTCACCGGCGAGGCGATCCGCCCGGCGTTCGACAGCCTTGCCTCGTGGAGGATCTCCGGAGGCATCCTCACCGAGGTGGTCACTATGGAGGAGATCTATTCCTCCCAGCCCGGCTCGGACGGACCGGAAAAGATCCGCAACCTCATCATCGACCGATGGACCGCCCAGGGGCTCGACTTCGTGCTGCTCGGCGGAGACACCGGGGTCGTGCCGTGCCGCTACGCCTTCGCCATGAGCTACCAGACGGGCGGCGGCCGTGACGACAGCCTCCCGTGCGACCTCTACTTCTCGGACCTCGACGGCACCTGGAACCTCGACGGCGACGACAGATGGGGTGAGTTGGCCGACAGCGTCGACCTCTACACCGACGTGGCAGTGGGCAGGGCTCCGGTGGACACCCCCGACGAGGCCTGGAACTTCGTGAACAGGACGATCGCGTACGAGAACGCGGCGCATGCCGACCACCTCGATGACGCTCTCCTTATCGCATCGGTGATGTGGGAGAATCCCTACACCGACGGAGGCGTTCTCGGCGACTGGCTCACCGACAACTGCATCCCGGGCTTCTACGACGTGACGAAGCAGTACGAGTCACAGGGCACTTACGGCGAAATGGAGGCGGTGGAGGCCTACAGCCTCGGCACCCATTACTCCTGCATCATCAGCCACGGCTGGTGGTCCGTCGTCGGGCCCCTATCGAGAGAAAGCGTCGATCTCATCGACTCCAACGGCCGCATGGCTGGGATGATCGCATCTTCAGGCTGCTGGACGAACGCCTTCGACTTCGACGCCGTCTCCGAGCACTTCCTGAACAACCCGAACGGCGGCAGCGTCTGCTACATCGGCAACTCGAGCTACGGCTGGGGCTCTCCTGGCAACCCTCTCTACGGCTACTCGGATATGATGGACAAGGAGCTGTTCAGAATCCTCTTCGAGGAGCCCACCCTTTCCATGAGCGAGATAGTGGCAAGGGCGAAGGACGGCTTCGTGCCCTTCGGCCGCCAGGAGAACGTCTATCGCTGCATCATCTACATAGTCAACCTGCTGGGCGATCCCTCGCTCGTTACGCACCGCATGGCGCCGGTCGCGCCCGTGATCTCCGCGCCGGACATCGTCACCTCCAACACGCGGTTCATCCCCGTGACGATCGAGACCGGGCCGATCGATCCCGGGGTCGCAACCGTGTGCATCCACGGGCCGGGATTCTCGAACTACACCGTCGCGACCCCCGATGCGTCCGGCCACCTGATCGCCGAACTGGCCGCACCGCCTACGGGCGACATGAGGGTGACCGTTTCCGGCACGGCGATAAGGCGGACCAGCATCGTGCTTCCCTTCCAGGCCGGGCCGAGCCTCGTCATCGAGGACGTCGCGATAGATGACACACCGGGATTCGGGCATCTCTCGCCGGGGAACCATGCCGATCTGCGGATCACCCTCCGCAACCAGGGCACGGTCGCCCTGACCTCGGTCGAGCTTGACGCGACGCTGACGGAAGGCCCGGCGACCATCACCGGATCGACGATATCGTATGGGTCGCTCGCCCCCGGCGCGTCCGGCGACGGATCGGGAGCGCTCGCCATCGAGGTCGATGAAGGAGCCTCCACCGGCGACATCGTCCGTCTCGCGATCACCCTCACCTCACAGCAGGGCTCCTGGAGTTTCGATCTGCCTCTGCTCGTCTATGCCCCGGGGCTCTGCGTCTCCATGTGCACGATTGACGACTCGGCAGGCGGCGACGGCAACGGGTATGCCGAGGCGGGCGAGAGCTTCGATCTCCTCGTCGATCTGGCCAACATCGGCCTCCTCGAAGCCACCGATGTCGAGGCCGCCGTCCCCGCCGGGCCGTCGTGGCTCTCGTGGACCACATCCACGGGAACCGTCGCCTCGATACCGGCCGGCGGCACCGGCACCGTGACGTTCAGCGGCAGCCTCTCCGCATCGGCTCCGGCCATCGCGGTGCAGAACTTCCTGGTCGAGATGACGGCTTCGCCGGACTGGGCCGGCCAGGATACACTGACCCTGATAGTGGGCGACTTCGGCATGTCCGAGGATGTCGAATCCGGATCGCCGGGGTGGACGCACTCGGGCGCGGGCGATCTCTGGCACGTCACGGCCTCGGCAGGCCATTCGGGTACACACTCCTGGCACTGCGGCGACCCGTCGGGCGGAGGATACGGGCCGTCGATGGATGCGGTGCTGCGAACCCCGCCGGTCTATCTTGCTCCCAACGCCGAACTGACCTTCTGGTCGCGCTTCGATCTCGCCCTCTACGGAGCGGACGGGCTCTACGTCATCATCAGCGATCCATCCGGAACCGATCGCGACACGATAGACTTCATCGGATCGGGCGGCCTGCTGGGTTCCGGCAGCGGCAGGGGCAGGAACGACATGCAGTGGCTGCCCCGTACCTACGACCTGTCCGGGCTGCGCGAGCCCGGTTCGGAAGTCCGGATCGAGTTCTCGTTCCACTCCGACGACTCTGACGAGGGCCCGGGATTCTGGCTCGACGACTTCACGCTGAACGGCTGCTACACCGGAAGCCTCGGCTTCGGGGGCGGCGCCATCCCCCGCGCGCTCTCGGCGGGCGCGCCGTGTCCCAACCCGGTGAGGGGGAGCGTCGAGATGTTCCTGGCCGTCCCGAGGTCGCCATGGACCGCCTCCGTCTTCGACACCGCGGGCAGGCTGGTCCTGCGGGAGGCTCACGAGCAGCCCTTCTGCGGCACTTACTCGCTGGACATGTCGGGCATGTCCGCGGGAGTGTACTTCATCCGCATCGAGTCGTGCGGGGCCTCCGTGGTCAGACGGGCCGTGCTTCTCGACTGACCTGTCAACCCGTTGGCGCGGGACGGACTCATCCGCGATAATCGGGCCATCCATCTTGATGCACATGACGCCCGGTCGTGCGCCGGGCGTTGGATGCTTTCCAGGGGAGGGATACAGGGAATGCTCTCGCTTCTGCTCGCCTCGATAATCGCTCTCGGCCCCGGAGACGGCTGCAGGCTCACGGACAACCTCTTCGGCTGGTACGACCCGGAGGAGACGCTGGACGAACCGGATGCGGCTCTCTACCCGGAGGAGGATCTGGCTGTCGTAGAGACGGCCATGGCCCGACTTCGCGTCTTCGAACCCATTACACAGATGCCGGGGCACCTGTTCTTCGAGGAGTCGATCTCGCTCCAGAAGCGCCAGGGGCTGGAGCAGACCGCCGCCGCCCTCTCGGACGATCCCGGCTACAGGAGCGCGGTCGCCGACTATCTCGCCGATGCTTCCATCCTGTACGAGTGGGAGGGGATGCATGAAGGCCCCCTGGCCGAGGCGGAGTACGCCGAGCGATTCCTCTCCGGGCACCCCGGGACGGTGATAGAGCCATTCCTGGTCGTGTTCCTGCTTCACAGATACCGCGCAGCCTGGGAGTGCGCCACGGTGAGGGGCGACACGACGGTTGCCGCCGAGGCGCTCGCGGCCTTCACGGGTCATTACGGTAGAGTGGCTCAGATCGCCAATCCGGTGCTCTCCCTCGTCGCCCGCGAACTGAAGGAGGCCTCTTGCGTTTACATGTACGGCGACTTCCCGGACTGGCCCCGCTGACGGAGACCGCTCTCGCATAAACACATCCGTCAGGCCGCTCAGACAAGGTACGGGCGCCGGCCTCCCGGCGCCCTCTTCATTGCGATTCCGAAGGCCCGGGGATTCTGGAAGCTCAGCCTTGAATGTCCGGTTCGGACGAATAGTACCTGATCGCACGACGCCCGATTTCACGGGTGGCGTACCAGTCGAAGGCGAATCCGATAGGCGCGCCTATCAGGGGGGCGGAACGCCTGAAGCGGGTGACGGACTTCCGGCCCAGCCTGGCGGCTATCTTGCGGCCGAGGTTTACCCAGACCTTCGCCATGACCTCCTGGGATATCTCCTTCTGCACCGCCTTGCGCGTCATGGTTTTGGAAACCTCGATCCCCAGGCGCTTGAGGGCCTCCTTGGCGGTGCCGCCGGCAAGAAGCACGAGGACGTCGGTCTTCAGTTCCGTCGGATCGATCGCCCTGCCGAATACATGGGCGATCGCGATTATCATCGCGATCTGGATCCTCCACGATGCGAGGAGGTCCGCCGGAACCATGACGGGCATGGTCGCAAATCCGCCGAGCCCGGTCGCGGCGCCTACGAGCCCGTTCTTGAAGGCCTTTCTCCGGATTATCCGGGTTGCGAGTTCGACTTCGCCTATGCCGGGATGCCGTAGCCTGATCCTCTCCACATAGAGGCCGATCCGAGGGCTGGCGGAGGCGATCATCCGATCGACCATCCTCTCGATGGCGCCTGCCCTCGAGGCCGGGTTGGACGGCCTCGAGGAAACCGGAGCCTGCGATTCTACGGGTAGATCCATGAGGGAAATATGATGGGACCGGACAAGCCGATACAGTCGGTGATGGATCAGGGCATCTTCCCGGTTCCGCCGGGAGAACGGACTCCTTCGGTGCTGCACGGCGCCCGTGCCCGCGCCGTTCGTGCCGAGCCGTCGACACGGGAGTAGAATTGACCGGGTTCGAGTATAATCGATGGACTCGAACCGGGAGGTTGATTTTGGCGCAATGCAGGGCGAACGACTGGCGGAGACTCCTCGAGGAGGTGCGGAGCGCCGCGGCCAGGCTCCGCGGCAGGACGGACCCGATGGCCCGATGCCTGAACGAGGCCGCGTCCCGGATCCTCTACCTCGCGGCGATGGAGGAGAGGCTGGACGACGAGTATTTCGAAACAGCCCCCATGGATCTCCTCGAACGCGACAACGCCGCGTTGTTCCCGATCATCGAGGGCGACGACTATGCGACGAGCCTCGTGAACCCCACGGTTGCGATCCGTGAACTCGGCCGCGAGCCGGGTCAGGCGTTCGCGGGCTGGAGGTTGCTGATCGAATCCTGCACCAACGCCGTGTTCCGGCACGACCTGGACAGACTCTGCCTTGTATTCGGAGTGCTGCCGGCCCTCGTCTCGCTCGACGGCCCGGAGGGCATTCCCGCCGTGGTGGTCGAGGCCTACCGGAGGGGATGGGCCTCCCGATTCCTAAAGAGCAACCTGGAGAGGATGGATCCGGCCTTCACCTTCTACCGAGATACCGTCTTCGCAGCAGTTCCAGGCGACCGCCGATACCTGTACCGGTTCGGCGTGAGGATAACCCCCGCGGACATGGACATGGCGACCCACGTCGAGGGGCTTTCGCACGAGAAGGCGGACCTGATGGCCCGCTCGATCGTGGGCAGCTTCGTGCTCGGATTCGAGATGGACGGGAAGGATCTGTCGCGGAAGAAGACGGCATCACTCCACATCCCAGCGGGATTCGAGAGGATAGGCAGGAAGATCGACGCAGAGATGACCAGGCACTCGCTCAGAACGGTCTTCAGCGGGATAACGGTCAGGCAGAGGAACCGCCAGTTGAACTACGACCACAGGTTCGACTGGGCGCTGTTCCTCGACGCGCCGACACTCGATTCCTTCATGGCGGACGCCCGCAGGGGCTGCGAAGAGGCCGGCTCCCGTCCGGCCGCCTACTCCGGCCCGATGCTGATCGGCACCTTCGGCGAGGAACCCTTCACCCCCATCCCGAACCCCGATGCCGTCTCGCCTTCGGACGAGGCGAACGCTCTCTATAACGAACTTTCCATGAAGATGAGCGAGATGATGGACGGCTTCTGTCCCAGGGCGGAGACGGGCTTCGTGATGGCCGACTTCCCCGGCCCGGAGATCAGGGGCGACTTCAGGGCCATATTCGACGAAACCGTCGAGATGAACACCCTGGACAACGACGAGTACATGGCCATCCACAAGGTTCTCATCGACGCCCTCGACTCCGGCGACAGGGTGAGGGTGAAGGGTGCGGCCGGCAACAGGACCGACCTCGAGATCGCCCTCCATCACCTGGACGACCCCTCCAGGCAGACCAACTTCGTCAACTGCGTCGCGACCGTGAACATACCGGTCGGAGAGGTCTTCACCTCGCCCGTGCTGAAGGGCTCGAACGGCATCCTGCACGTGGAGGAGGCTTTTCTCGAAGGCCTCAAATACAGGGATCTCGTGATCGAGTTCAGGGACGGGTACATTGCGGACTACGGCTGCGCCAACTTCCCCGATCCCGAGGAAGGCAGGAAGTACATATACGAGAACCTGATCCACCCGCACAAAACCCTTCCGATCGGCGAGTTCGCCATAGGCACCAACACGTTCGCATACAGGATGGCGACGAAGCATGGGATCATGGATCTCCTGCCCGTCCTGATTCTCGAGAAGACAGGACCGCACGTCGCGATCGGCGACACGTGCTTCTTCATGGAGGAGGACCATCCCGTCCACAACCCGCTGGACGGCAAGGAGGTGATAGCCCGGGAGAACGAGAAGTCCCGCCTCCGGAAAACCAATCCGATGGAGGCGTACACCTTCAAGCACACCGACATCACTCTGCCTTACAGGACTCTCGGCAGCATCTCGGCGGTTGCTCCCGACGGGCGCGAGGTGTTCCTGTTCCGCGACGGCAGGTTCGTACTGCCGGGTACGGAGAAGCTGAACGAGGCGCTGGAAGGCTTGTGAGGCGCGAGGTTGCCGATGGATCGAACCTTCACCTTCCGTGAGAATGCCGGGAGCAGCCGATCGTGAACGGCAGAACCGCGTCGATCGCCGTCATCGCCGCATCCGCCGCAGTGCTGGCCTTTGTCGTCCTCGACCGGACGGGAGCGCTCCGGCCGGAACGGACCGAGGCCGGCCCGGAGTACATCGAGGCCGTAAGAGGCCTGTACCTCCTGGAGCTGGCCGAGATGGAGTTCGGCTTCATGGAGTCGAAAACCGTCAAGCGGGACTGGTGGAACAGGATTCCCTTCGACGAGCTGGTCTGCGAACTCGAAGTCGGAGTCTACTACACGGTGAGAGTCACGGCGGGGATAGACATGGCCGGAGTGCCGGACGACATCCTCCGCATAGAGGGGAGGAGGGTCTGCGTCTCGCTCCCGGCTCCGGAGATCGTCAACACCGTAGTACGCGAGTCCGGCTCCACCTGGATCAGGACCGGAGGGCCGCCCAGGAACTGGGATGCCGAGGTGGCCGCGATCAGAGCGTCGCTGGAGGCGGATGCGGCCGCCGAAGCCGAAGAGGATGCCATCGAAGCCGGGATGATCCAGACGGCGGAATCGGTTGCCGCCGCGCACGTTACAAGAGCCCTCGAATCAATGGGAATGGAGGAGATCCATGTCTCCTTCGAATGACAACAGGACTCTCCGGACCATCGCATGGGTGCTGGGGGTGCTGGCGGCCCTGGCTCTCCTGGCGCACCTGGCCCGCCGCCCTCGTGGGGAGGAGATCACCGTCGTCTTCCCTTCGATCGTCTCCCTCGTGAGGACGACTCCCGACTACGTTTCGCTCGAGCGCACCTACAGCGTCGAGGAACGAGAGACGATCGAGGTCTGTCGGCTGGGGGTCCGGCTGGGGGATATCTCCATGCTGCGCCGGTATCCCGTGAGGGTCAGAGCGGAGATCGAATGCGACGCGTTCGACGGCAGTTTCATCTCATACACGGAGACCGACTCATCGTGTTGCGTTACCCTGACCCTGCCCCGGGCGACCCTCCAGCCTCCCGTGATCATGACCGAGGGGGTCTATAGACCAGAGCCCGATGCCGATGGGCTTGGCCCGATCTGTATCCCCGCCGAGGAGAGGGCGGAGTTCATCGCCGACTACGACGCTCTCATGGAGCGGAATGCGATTACGGAAGCGATCGGCCTGGCCCTCGAGGACGGCCTTCTGGAGGAGGCCGAAGCTCGGGCGGCGACCGGCCTGACCTCAGCCATACTGGCCCTGCTCAGGGCGGGGGGGTTCGAGAACTGGGAGGTCAGGGTCGTCTTCCGCGATGCACCGGGAGGCGGACCCCTCCCCGACCACGGCCCGGCGGCGGCTGAAAGGCTCATTTCCAGCTGAACCTGATTGCTCCCTCGCCACCGCACGGCCGAAACCCTGCTTCACCCATCCGGGAAATCCCTCTGTTTGCCCTCCGTCGCACAGCCTTGCCCGGAGTTGCCTCCGATTCTCCTTGAGGCGGATATTCACACGGTCAGCAAAACCAAGTGGAGGGGGAAACCATGAGCCTGAAACGGATTCCGTTCCTTTTGATTCCTGTCTGCATGATTTGCGCTGCTGGACTTTTCATCGCCTGCGGCAAGAGCTCATCCGGGCCCAAGAACGCCCCTACCCCCTCGGTGCTCACCGCAGTCGCCAGTGCAAACGAAGTCGCCCTGTCATGGACCCGGTGCCCGGATGAGGACTTTTTCAGCTACACCCTCTACCGTTCCTACGTCGCCGGAATAGCCGGAGACACCCTGTCGGCGGAGAAGCTCGGCATATTAACCCTTCCTGACGTGCTTTCATTCAACGATTACACCCTCGAACAGACCACCGCCTACTACGCCCTGCGTACCACCAACGCCGCTGGCCTGTCCGTCTGGAGCAACGAGGAGGTCGTCGTTCTCGGGGGCTACATAGTCGCGTGGGGGGAGAATGACGACGGCCAGTGCGACGTTTCATATCCCAACAACGGTTTCACCGCAGTTGCGGCGGGATGGGATCACAGCCTCGGCCTGAGGAACGACGGCTCCATAGCCGCATGGGGGGGGAACGAATACGGTCAGTGCGACGTCCCCTCGCCCAACAGCGGTTTCACCGCAGTCGCGGCGGGAAATGATCACAGCCTCGGCCTGAGGTCTGATGGCTCCATAGTCGCGTGGGGATGTGACGGCGACGGCCAGTGCGACGTCCCCTCGCCCAACAGCGGTTTCATCGCAGTCTCGGGGGGAGTGGACCACAGCCTTGGCCTGAGAAACGACGGCTCCATAGTCGCGTGGGGATGTGACGGCGACGGCCAGTGCGACGTCCCCTCGCCCAACAGCGGTTTCACCGCGGTAGCCGGGGGGTTCTATCACAGCCTCGGCCTGAGGACGGACGGCTCCATAGCCGCATGGGGAAGGAACGACTCCGGCCAGTGCGACGTCCCCTCGCCCAACAGCGGTTTCACAGCAGTTGCGGCGGGATGGGGTCACAGCCTCGGCCTGAGGGACGACGGCTCCATAGCCGCATGGGGTTTGAACGACGAAGGCCAGTGCCACGTTCCCTCGCCCAACAGCGGTTTCATCGCTATCGCGGCAGGATACTATCACAGCCTCGGCCTGAAGTCTGATGGCTCCATAGTCGCGTGGGGGGAGAATGACGACGGCCAGTGCGACGTTCCCTCGCCCAACAGCGGTTTCACCGCAGTCGCGGGTGGAATGGACCACAGCCTCGGCCTGAAGGAGTGACCTCGCGCTGAGGGCATACTTGTATCTTCCTTGTCACACCCTGAAGCAGCCGCGCCGTTCCATAATGCTATCGGCATCCCAGGTTCTTTCGTATGCCCCTGTGAGTTCACGCCAAACGGCAGAACCCTGCTTCACCCACCCGGGAAATCCCTCTGTTCGCCCTCCGTCGCACAGCCTTGTCCGGAGTTGCCTCCGATTCACCGCGAGCGGATATTCACACAGTCAGCAAAACCAAGGGAGGGAAAACCATGAGTCTGAAACGGATTTCGTATCTTTTGCTTCCCGTCTGCCTGATCTCCGCTGCGGGGCTTTTCATCGCATGCGGAAAGAGCCCGTCCGGGCCGGATAACGGCCCCACACCATCGGTTCTCACCGCGGTCGCCGACACGACCGAAGTCGCCCTGTCATGGACCCGGTGCCCGGATGAGGACTTTTTCAGCTACACCCTATACCGTTCCTACGTCGCCGGGATAGCCGGAGATACCCTTTCGGCGGAGAAGCTCGGCGTATTCACCGATCCAGGCGTGCTTTCATTCAACGATTCCATCATCGAGCAACCCACCGTCTACTACGCCCTGCGTACCACCAACGCCGCTGGCCTGTCCGTCTGGAGCAACGAGGAGGTTGCCGTTCTCCGGGGCTGCACCATAGTCGCATGGGGGCATAACACTTACGGCCAGTGCGACGTTCCCTCGCCCAACAGCGATTTCATGGCTGTCGCGGGGGGATGGGCTCACAGCCTCGGCCTGAAGTCGAATGGCTCCATAGTCGCGTGGGGATATAACGGCTACGGCCTGTGCGACGTCCCCTTGCCCAACAGCAGTTTCATCGCCGTCGCGGCGGGATGGGCTCACAGCCTCGGCCTGAAGTCGAATGGCTCCATAGTCGCGTGGGGGAGGAACAACTATAGCCAGTGCACGGTTCCTTCACCCAACAGCGCTTTCATCGCCGTCGCGGCGGGAGCTTATCACAGCCTCGGCCTGAAGTCGAATGGCTCCATAGTCGCGTGGGGTTCGAATGACTACGGCCAGTGTACGGTTCCCTCGCCCAACAGCGGTTTCACCGCTGTCGCGGCGGGAGTGAGTCACAGCCTCGGCCTGAGAGAGGAATGATCCCGGGCTGAGGGCATACTCGACGCTCCCCGGGGCGGATCGCCGCCCCGGGGAGCCTTCAATGCTAGGATCGCACGAGCGTATTTCGGATGCCTGATGAAGCGGTTGCCCTCCGACAACCCCCTGTTCGAATACTCCGAAGGCTCATGCGGGGAGCTTTTCAATCGTCTGGAGGGATGCCGGATCGCTGTATCCAGCGATGTATTCAACCGAAACACGGAGGCGCCATCGAACATGCAGTCGCGCCCATCGGCGGGATGGTGACCGCCGGCATACAGACAAGTGACCGGGCTTTCGCTCCAAGTTCTGGGAATGCTGCGGCTGCTTGCGGGGGAAGAGCGGAAATCAGCATCATCACTTAGGGCAACAATCGTTTACCAGCCTGTCTCAAGCATCTCGAGCCGGGGCTGGGCCGGCCGGAGGAAAGATGGCGGGCAACATCGCGCTGTTCGCAGCAGGGCTGCTCATGCTGTGGGTGAGCAGCGAGGTCATCATCAGGAACATCACGCCCCTTGCGAGAATCCTCGGGGTGAAGGAGCTGGTCGTCACCGTCCTCGGCGTGAGCATCCTGTCCAGCCTTCCAGAACTCACCGTCTCCGCCTTCGCAATAGCAGCCGGCAACTCCGACGTTTCCGTGGGCAACGTGATAGGCTCCAACTTCGTCACGCTGACGTTCGTCACCGCCGTCTGCGCCCTGATCCGCCCCATCGACATCCACCGCGACGTGCAGGAGAGGGAGTCGAGCTGGATGATCCTCTCCTCCGCGCTCGTACTGATCCTTTCGATGGACGGGATCCTCAGCCGCTCCGACGGCTGCATCCTGATACTGACCTATCTCCCCTACATCCACAGCGTTCTCTCGACCGCGCACGAGGGAGTGGAAAGGTCCGCCCCCGACGGACGCCCCGTCTGGAGGAAGCTCGTCAAACCCGCAGGATTCACTCTTGTCGGCATCCTGGGCCTCATCTTCAGCTCGAAGCTTTCCCTGGACTCGGGCGAGAAGCTGGGACAGGCGGCGGGGATACCCGCGCTTCCCCTCGGCGTTGTGCTCTTTGCGTTCGGAACGAGCCTGCCGGAGCTGGCGATCAGCATGTCCGCCACGCTCAAGCGCAAGGCCGACGTCACCATCGGAGAGGTTTACGCATCCAACATCTTCACGCAGATGGTCGTACTGGGCATCTGCTGCCTCATCTCGCCCATCACGGTCGCACCGTCGATGCTTTCGTTCGCCATGCCGCTGCTCGTACTGGCGACAGTCGTAATACAGCTCTTCGTGACGAGCGGGCTGCGGGTTACGAGACGCGAAGCGATTGGTCTGCTGATCTTCTATGCCGTCTTCGTCGTGAACCAGTTCCTCGACTTGCCCTCCCTCTCGGAGATGCTCGGATTCTGAGCAGGACCAGCAGGGCGCCGGGCCGTTCCGGATGAAGGATACTGGTTGCCGACGGGGTGACCGCGTACAATACCGCCAGGCACCGCAAGACAGAGAAAGGAGGTTGCAATGGGCTCCATAAGGTTGGGTTTCTTCGACAGGCTCGCGCTTATCCTCTCGGTCACGGGCGCCATCGACTGGGGGCTGGTGGGAATACTGAAGAAGGAACTGTTCAGCGGGATCATCGGCCTTTCGGCCGCTGTCGCAACAATCATCTACGTCATCATCGGCGTCGCCGGCGTCTGGAGCCTGATCTTCATCCTGCCCAGGACAGGCAAGTAGCCGCAGGTTCCGAGGAATTACCGACGATACCGCCTTCACGCACCTGTCTGATCCGGTGGTTCGGAGGCGGAGTGGAGGAGTTTCGCCGTCCGCCGTGAGGGAGCCGCCCCGGCATCGTCCTACGCGTAGTGTCCTCCGTCGTCTTCCCTTTCTGAAACCGATACAGAATGCCCTGCCATAAGCAGTGTGAGAAGAGCCGGGGTTGACCGTAGTCTTGTTGAGAATTATTCTTAAGAAGTATTGAGTCGCGATAGGAGACCATGAAGAACAGGGACAAGGCACTGGCCAGGCTGAAGGAGACACTCGAGACCAACGGTCTGAGGATGACCCAGCAGCGTATCGAGGTCTATCTCGCGGTCGCCGCCTCCGGTTGCCATCCCTGCGTTTCGGAAGTGCATGAAATGGTTCGCGAAAACCTTCCGACAGTCTCGCTGGACACAGTTTACAGGACTCTCTGGAAGCTCTCCGAACTCGGCCTTGTCGCCCCGGTCTCCTCGTCGGGCGACAGGGTGAGGTTCGATGCCTACATGCGCCGGCACCATCATTTCGTCTGCGCCAGATGCGGAGCCGTCTATGACTTCGACAGCCCGTCACTCGACGAAATCCGTATTCCGGAGGAGGCCTGGAGCCTGGGATGCGTCTGGAACTCGCACATGGAACTCAGGGGCATCTGTCTCGGATGCTGCAACGAGGGCGGCGGGACGGAGGAGGGACATGCAGAAGGATGACGGAGGGCTCACCGGGAACTTCGGCAAGCCCTCCGAAGGTTCCGGGCTCGTCACCGCCGAGGTGCGGCGCCTTGCGGAATGAGCCGGGAGGACGGGGTTGAAGACGCGAAGTGACGAAATGAGAAGAGACACACACACAACTAAGGAGGATACCATGCGCGATGAACACGAGGTCGATTGCTGCTGCGAGGAGGAGGCCGGCATACCTTTGATCGGCGATCCCGCTCCGGCATTCAGGGCCGTGACGACGAAGGGTGTAATCAACTTCCCCGAGGATTACAAGGGCAAGTGGGTCATTCTCTTCAGCCATCCGGCGGACTTCACTCCGGTCTGCACCACGGAGTTCATGAGCTTCGCCCGGATGCAGGACGAGTTCAAGGCTCTCAACTGCGAACTGCTGGGCCTCTCGATCGACAGCCACTTCAGCCACATCGCCTGGCTGCGCACGATCCGCGAGAAGATCGAGTGGAACGGGATGAAGGGGATGGACGTCAAATTCCCCGTCATCGCCGACCTCTCCATGGATGTGGCCTTCAAGTACGGCATGGTGCAGCCGTCCTCGAGCGACACCCAGGCCGTGAGGGCCGTGTTCTACATCGACCCCGAGTCGAAGGTGCGCGCACTCATGTACTACCCGTCCTCGAACGGCAGGAACTTCGACGAGATCAAGCGCCTGCTCCAGGCGATGCAGACCTCGGACAAGCACAAGGTGGCGACGCCGGCCGACTGGCGCCCCGGCGACAAGGCGATCATCCCGCCTCCTGCAACCACGGACAAGGCGGACGAGAGGGTGAAGGGGGCAGGCTCCGACTACGAGTGCCTCGACTGGTTCCTCTGCTTCAAGAAACTGCCCGAATAACATCCCGGGTGCTGAAAGGGGGAGCCCCGACCGGGGCTCCCCCGTCACATTTCCCCGACCCCTGCGGATCTATCAACCCGGGAACGAGTCAGTCGGTGCCTTCCGTCCGGGACGGACTGTTCCAACCGGGACTTGGGCCGCGAGGACTCAATCCTTATATAGATTCAAGCGTTGCCCAGGGAGGCGGAGGAATGAGGGAGGACGACCTGTCCGGAACTGAAAGGCTTGCGGTGCTCCGATGAACGGGAGGAAGGCGATCCTCTGCGCCGTCGCGCTTCTGACCGCGGTCCTGCCGGTTTCATGCCTGTTCGACCCTGTCGATCTCGGGAGCGTTGACGACCTCCGAAGCGAGTTCGATCTGGTCTGGAACACGATGGACGAGCGCTACGTATGCTTCCATCTCTCGGATGCCGACTGGGACGCCCTCTACAGGAAGTATTCACCTCTGGCGGACCAGGCTGAGAGCCAGGACGAGCTGATGCAGATCCTCTTCGACATGCTGTCGGAGCTGGATGACCAGTCCATAACCGTGAACGGCCGGCCTACGCACCCGCGGACGATCGAGCCCAACTGCGATATGGACGTCCTGTGGACCTATCTGGAGCCGGCCGGGTTCCGGTGGGTCATTCCGAACGCCTGGGGCTACTGCATGATGGACAACACACTGTTCATAATGATCGCGCACTGGTCCGTAAGGAACGTCGATCTCCAGAATCTGATCGAGAGCCATCCCGGGGTGGACGCGATCATCTTCGACATACGGATGAACGACGACCGTTTCGGCTCCCCGCTGGGCGAGGTCTGCCGGACCTTCAACACGGTGACGAGGATCGGCTGCTTCTATGTCTCCAGGGGCGGTCCCGGCAGAGAGGACTTTTCCGAACTGCAACCGATTCTCGTATCCAGGTCGACCGATGCCTATACCGGTCCCGTGGCCGTGCTGACCGGCGAAGCTAACTGGTACCTCTCCGAGCAGTTCGCGTGCATGGTGTCAGAAATCCCCACCGTCACCACCATCGGCGACACCACGATGCGCCGGACGGACTGGATCGCCGTGTACAATCTGCCCGGGAACAGTACGTTCGGCATTCCGGAATCCACCATGGTCCGCGCCGACTCGGTGACCTGGGTGCACGAGGCCGGGATTCCCCCCGACATCTTCGTCGATGCCACGGAGGAGGACTTCCTGGCCGGGAGGGACCCGGTTCTGGAGTACGCCCTGGAATGGGCGGAGGGACAGGCTAACCGCTGGTGAGAGCCAGTAGAAACTCCCCGTTCCGGTGCAGGGCCATGTCCCTGAGCAGCCCGTCGACATCGACCGAACCCAGGATCGCCATATCAAAGGGATCCAGCTTGTAAATCCGCGTCGTGCCGTCCCCTAGGAAGCTCGCCACATAGAAGAGCCTCCTGACATGATCCGTGCAGATCACGCAGGGGGATCCGTCGAGTGACATTATCCGTGTTTGGGCTTGACCCAGGCTGTCGTACCAGATGATCGTGGCGCCTCCACTCCCGTGCATCACGGGATGAACCGCGCAGCATAAGGACGTGTCCCTGAAGGCGGCGATGTCGACCGGCGGAGAGGAGAGTTCGACAGTCTCCGGATAAGGCAGTGAGTCGACCAGTATTCGGTATGCCTCCGAGGCGGATCCAGCGGCGCACATCACTGCCCGGTCGATGATCCGGCCGGACGCAAGCGCCCGCACCGGGTGCGGCATCCCGTACTGGTCGTGGACCTCGTTGTCCAGGAGCCAGACTTCCCTGACAAGCCCATCCTGTCCGTCCGACACATAGAGGTAGGGTCCGAAGGCCGCCCTGCAGAGATCCGTCGGGAGAGGGCCGGCGTCGAACTGGTCCACCACCTTGCGGCTGGACAGGTTGAACTGCGCTATCTGCCCGTAGCCCGTGATGATGTAGATCGAGCCGTCGCCCGGCGCCATGCTCCCATAGCCAGCGGTGAACGCGGTCCCGATGGGATAGGCGTGCTCGATCGTCCTTTCCGCCGAGTTCCCCCAGAAGAGCCGCCCCCTGTTGCTCGCGACGACGAAGTTCTCGTTCCCGACGGAACAGATGGATCTTCCGCCTTCGAAGCCCGGGATGACATCCTCCGCCTCGAGATCCGGGAGGCGGATGACGACGACTCCCGTCTCCCCGGTGGAGGAGTACTCGGTCAGCCTGTGACAGCCCGGAACGGCCGTTGCGAGAACCGCCGCAGCGGCGATCAGGGCCGGGAGATGCCCGTGCCTGCCTACCATGAGAAACCTACCTTGGCGAAGACATGCCTGGCGGGGGACCAGGCCCCCGGATTCTCCATCGTCCCGCCGGGCTCTCCGTTCTTGAGGTAGTAGCCGGTGTCGAAGATTGTGTTCAGGTTCCTTCGATCGAAGAGGTTGAAAACCGTTATCGCCGCTTCGGCGGTGACCCCGCCGACCCAGAATCTCCTGGACACGCTTAGATCCACCTGCATCGTCCAGGGATAGCGTTCCGTGTTGATCCTGGTGAAGACAGGCCCGCTCGGAGGCGGGCTGAACGGGAATCCGCTCCCGTACTTCCAGTCCATGGTGATGCCGACCCCTTCGAACGGATGCCCGCCGAGGACCGCGGGCCCTCCCTCCCTCGGCACCGAGAGCCCGGCGCTCGCGTTGGCGGAGTGCCTCTGATCCCAGTCCAGATAGCTGTCCTGGGTGGATGGGATCGTTATCCCTTCGGACTCGTACTCCCATCCCTCGGAGGCGGAGGAATACCTGCCCCTGGCGACCGAGTAGGTGTAACCGGCCGACGCGGACCACCATTCACCGGGGAGCCGGACGAACTTGGTCTCCACGCCCCAGATCACGGCATGGCTGTCGTCGTTCTCGTAGAGGAAGTAGTAGTCGTAGCCCTCTCCGTCGTATCCGGTGGTTCTGACGAGACCGGTGACGTCCTTGTAGAAGGTGGAGAAGGCGAGAGACGTGATGTCCGAGAACCGGTGCCTCACGCCCGCCTCGTAGGCGACGGTCTTCTCGGCTTCCAGATCGGGGTTCCCGACGATCGAGTAGATGCTGGAGAGGTTGTAGTCCGTCCCGTAGAACAACTCGTTCATGTTCGGCATCTGGAAGTAGTGGCCGTATGTGACGAAGAAGATATCCCTGTCGGTGACGGGGTTGGTCAGGCCTATGCGGGGGCTGATCTGGCTCTTGTTGCCGACGTCCACGAGTTCACCCGTCACGGCGTCCATTCTGCGGCAGTTCGGAAGGAACAGGTCGTACCGGAGGCCTGCATTCATCACCATCCCGCCGCTGAAACGGAGAACGGTCTGGCAGTAGGCCGCGAGTGAGGTCGGATAGGCTTTCCAGAGGCTGACGTTGGCGGCGCCGTCGTCGGAAAGGTGGACGCTGTAGTCGTAGATGTCGTAGTAGGATCCCTCGATCCCGGCCTTCAGCTCGGTCACGCCGGAAATCCTGTCGGTGAAGTCGATCCTGCCGGTGGTCACCGTGCTCCTCGACTCCAGCCAGACCTCCGGGTGGAGACCCGCGTGGTAGAAACCGAGGCTGTCGATCACCCTCGGCTCGGGGAGAAAGAACGAAATCCAGTCCGAAGGCGAGTGGGAATCCCCGAAATACCCGCCGTCCTCGCTCGCTATCCTGCGCCAGTGGCAGAACCTGTTCTGATTGAGGCGCGCCTCCATGAATACGTCGTCGGAGAACATCCTGGTCACGGAGGCCGTAACGCCGCCAAGCTCCTGATACCTCACCGGGATCGAGTAGTCCGGATCCACGCCCAGGTAGGGAATCTCATCGATGTAGACCGGCTGATCCATCCGGGACCAGGCCCATTCGTCCCACCCCGACTGCCTGTAGTTATAGTACCCCAGAACCGAGATCCTGGTGGAGGATGACGGCCTCCCGGAGATCTTCAACGAGCCGCTCGCGACGTTCTGCCAGTTGTTCTCCCAGTAGCCCCTGCTGTCCTCGAGATCCCTGCCGCTGCGCATATAGCGGGCCGATCCGAACAACCTCAGGTCCCAGGGAACATCGATCCCTATCGCGGGGAGGACGTGGGCCGTGATGGGCTCGGGGCCTCCCAGCGAGACTTCCGCGTCCAGACAACCGTCCCTGTAGCTGTCGTTTTCCGACGGCGAGGAATAGTTGACGGAGACGGACTCGTAACCGAACTCGGTCAGATCTCCGGCATGTACGGTAACACCGCCTTCATAGCTCTTCCCTCCTTCACGGGAGACCATGTTGACGACCCCGGACATCGCGTTCCCGTACTCCGCGGTGGCGCCACCCGTGATGATCGAAGCCTCGGAGACCGCGGAGACGGGCAGCACCGCGCTGAAGGAGTTGTCCACCGGCGATCTGACAGGGATGCCGTCGAGAAGAAAGGCGACTTCGCCTGCCCTCCCCCCGCGGACATGGAGGGATCCGCCGCTGGAGACGATACCCGGCTGCCTGCTGATGATCTCGAGCATGTCCGGAACGGGCATGAGCCTCATCTCGGACCGGTCTATGACGTGTATCGTGGACGGCACCGTCTCGAGAATGAGGTTCCTCTGATCCCTCACCTCGATGATCGTAGAGCCGGCGGCCTCGATACCGAGCACGAAATCCACCCGGGTGGACTGGTCGGTCACTATGCGGATTCCCTCCCTGGTGACGGAGGTCATCCCGACCATCCTGGCGGTTACCGTATAAGTGCCGGGAGAGAGGGCGTAGACGTCGTACCTGCCCTCACGGTCCGTCATGGAGCCGAACGGCGTCCCCTCGATGACGACGCTTGCTCCCGTCACCGGGTCGCCGTCGGAATCCGTAACGACCCCCGAGAGGCTCCCCGTGGTTCCGGCGCCGACCGTGCCGCACAGGGCGAGGGCTGCGAGGATCAGAAAAGCCTGTGATTTTCCCCGGTGGCTCATGAGCGGTTCTCCCCCGGAAAGGATTCGCAGCCTGCAGCATTCCTGCGTCACTCGGGCTGTCCGGTGTCCTCCCTGTTCCATAGCTGGAGCTTCTGGAGCTGGGCGTAGGCGGCGGAAGGCCTGAAACGGCCGAACACATTGCTCGCCTCGAGGACCACTGTGAATGCGTTGCCGTCTTCCTCCTCCACGATCTCGGACAGCTCGCGCAGCTCCATCTTCGTGACAACGCAGAGCAGGACCGCAAGATTGCGGTTGAAGCCTCCGTCGGCCCTCCATACCGTAAGCCCCCTGCCCATCTCGGACAGGATCCTCTCCCTGATGGGGGCTGGATTCTGGGTCATGATCAGGAACGCCTTCCTGGGGCGGGGGGTCTGCATCAGATCGACGGTGCGCCCCGATGCGAAGATCGCGATCAGGGTGTACATGGCCGTCTCCGGCGAGATGAAGATTCCGGCGGTGACTACCAGTATGCCGTTGAGGGTCATCAGGACCTCTCCCACACCCGCCGAAAACTTCCTGTTGACCACGACGGCGAGGATGTCGAAGCCGCCCAGGGAGCCACCCGCCCGTATGGCGAAGGACGTGCCCAGGCCTGCAAGCACTCCGCCGAAGATCGCGGCAAGCATGGGGTCACTGGTGAGGGGCTCTATCGGAAGAAAGTCGGTGGCGAGCCCGAAAAGGAGAACCCCCAGCCCGGAGAAGAACGCGAAGCGTTTGCCGATGTATCTGAAGCCGAGGATGAAGATCGGAATGTTGAAGAGGAGGACGGCCATCCCGACGGGGAAGTTGGTGAAGTGGTTTATGAGGAGGGATGTCCCGGTCACTCCTCCTGACATGAGGGCGTTGGGCTTGTAGAAACCTCTGACGGCAAGGGAGAAGAGCGCTGTTCCCACGAATGTCAGCAACAGCCGGGAAAGGAAGGTGAGCAGCTTCCTCACGCCTTTCATGGCCCTGTCGGCTACTCTTCGCCTGACGCCTGAGATCGTTCGGCCTCCGGGATTGCGACCGGCCCGGCATCCTGTTCCAGCCGGGCGTTTGGATGAACATATTAGCTGCGGGATAATATGGTAATCCGAACAGCGGGGGGTACACGATGCTGGATGTGATCATCAGGCGCAGGAGCATCCGGAAGTACCGCAGGGATCCGGTTCCGAGGAAGATGGTACTGGACATGCTCGAGGGCGCCATGTATGCGCCCTCGGCGAGCAACAGGCAGCCCTGGCGATTCCTCGTCATGGAGGACAGGAAGCTGCTGGAGGCTGTTCCGGGATTCCATCCGCATGCCTCCATGGTTCCCGAGGCGGCGGGCTGCATAGCGGTCTGTGCGGATACTACATTGTCCCACAGTGGGATGTGGATTCAGGACTGCGCGGCGGCCACGCAGAACATTTTGCTCGTGGCGGAATCCCTCGGGCTCGGTGCGGTCTGGCTCGGGGTCCATCCCCGCGAGGACAGGATCACCGGGTTCAAGGCCCTCGTGCAGCTCCCCCCGGGAGTGGAACCGTTCTCTCTGGTCGCATTCGGCTGGCCGGACGAGAAGCCGGAGACACCGGACAGATGGGATGACTCCAAGGTCCACTGGAACCGCTGGTAGATGAGAATCCCGGGGGGCCTGGCGGCATGGGCGTCCGTCGCCGTGCTCCTGGCGGCAATCTCGTTGCCCGGCAGGGAGATTCCTCCCTGGGCGCCCTTCTCTGGCGACAACGGGATCAGGCTTTGGCAGGCACAGGCCTTCATCGAGGGGACTGAAGCCCTTCCGAGGGCGCTGCCTCCGGGAGTCGGGTCGAGGATGTATCCCCCCGCCCTGTCGATTCCATGCGACGGGGGAGTGGCTTCCTCCTACCCGGCCAGTTTTCCCCTGGTCTCTTCTCTCTTCGGCGCCGGCAGCCTCGGATCGTCGAGGCTGTTCGTCCTGATCGCAACGGCTTCCGCAGCCTGGCCCCTGGCCGTCCTCGCCGCAGGCGGGGCTGCCGCAGGAATCGGCGCCATCGCAGGGATCTGCGCATTCGCTCTTTCCGGGATGGCTCCCTACGCTCTGGTTTTCTGGGAGCACGGGCCAGCCATGCTCCCGGCCCTCCTCTGGGTGCTGATGTTCATGTCCGCCCTCGGGCGGCGGGGTCGTCTCCCCTTCTGGACGATACCCCTGGCGGCTGCGGCTGTCTGGAGACCGGAGATCGCCCCGGCGGCCGCGGGGGCATCCGTCGCCCTCGTCTGGTCCGCCCGGAGGGAGGAGGGGGCGCGGTCGGCGATTCTCGTCTGGGCGGCGGCGGCAATTCTTGCGGGCCTTGCAATGCTCGTACCGGGCGCACTTCCCGAACGGATCGCGGACAATCTCCCCTGTTTCGTCCCCCCGGGGCGATTCCTCCAGGCGAGGCTCTCCATCCTCTCGTCCTGGACCGTCCCCGCGGGAAACATTCCGGCGGTCGCCGCGTGTCTTGCATGGGCCATTGCGGCCGTCATGCCGGAAAGGCTTGCATCGAAGACGGTTTTCAGGGTGGCCGCCGTGTCCGCCGCCCTTGTCCTGCTCTACTACTGGTACAGGAAATCGCTCGGCTCCTCCTCGATCTTCATGATGGCCCCGGGGCTGGCCCTCTTCCCCCTGACGAAGGGCTTCGGGGAATGTCCCGCAGCGGCCCGGATGGAGAAGGCCGGCGGCGGCGCTGCTGCAGCGCTTCTCCTGCTCTCGCCCACCGACGGCATGTTCCAGTTCGGGCCGAGGTTCCTGCTCCTCCCGGCCGCACTCCTGGCGGCGTCCTTCGTGCGGAGATGCCTGCCAAGGCACCCCGGCGGCGCACTGCTCCTCGCCTCGGCTGCGGTCGTGTCAGTCGCGGGTTCGGTCCGGGGGGTTCTTTTCGAGAATTACTTCAGATCGAGGCACGCGCAGCTCGCGGCCTGCATACTTGCGGTTCCGGAGGGTACTGCGGTCGCGACCGACGAGGAGTGGATGCCGATCACGGCCTGGAAGGCTTCCGAACAGACACCGGTACTCTTCATGGATCGACCGCCGGCAGGAGGGGTCGTGTCGGGAACGACTGCCGTCTGGCTCTCGGGGAGGAGCGTCGCCACGGGAGAAGCTTCCGCCTCAGGCTACAGAGGCCTCAGATGGAGCGGACCGGGAGCCGCCTCGCTCGCCCCTCCGCCCGGCGATCCGCTGCCGAACCCCTGGGAGGGGATTCCGTAACGCGGATCACAACCCGGTTATGTTTCCTACCGTGTCGATGTCCATGCCGAGCGCAGCCGGTTTCGAGGGGAGACCGGGCATCCTGAGGATATCCCCGGTTATCGGGATCAGGAAGCCTGCGCCCGCTGCGATCTGAATCTCCCTCACGGTCACTACGAAGTCCTTCGGCCTGCCCAGGAGTTCCGGGTTGTCGGACAGGGAGTTCTGCGTCTTGGCGATGCAGACCGGCAGTTTCGCGTAGTCGAACTTCGCTATGGCGGCGAGGTCCTTCCTGGCCTGTGAGGTAAAGTCCACGAACTCGGCCCCGTAGATCTCCCTCGCGATCGTTTGGATCTTCTTCTCGACAGGCCAGTCCCACTGGTAGAGCGGCTTGTACGACGCCTTCGAGGATTCGGCTGTCTGGACGACCTTCTCGGCCAGATCGACCATGCCGGCGCCGCCCATGCTGAAGCCCTCCCCGACGGCGGCCGGGACTCCCAGTTCAGAGCACCTGCGAAGCACGACCGCCAGTTCGTCCGTGGAGTCCGACGGGAAGCGGTTCACGCACACGACGGCCGGAAGCCCGAACTTGCGGATGTTCTCGAGGTGCTTCTCAAGGTTGGGCAGGCCGCGCACTACGGCATCGGGATCGGAAGCGTCCAGCTCCTTCTTCTTCCTGCCCCCGTGCATCTTGAGGGCGCGGCACGTGGCCACCAGGACCACGATGGAAGGGTTCAGCCTGCCGTAACCGCACTTGATGTCGAAGAACTTCTCGGCTCCGAGATCGAAGCCGAAGCCCGCCTCGGTTATCGCCCAGTCGGACAGGCCTACGGCCATCTTCGTCGCGATGAGGGAGTTGCACCCGTGTGCGATGTTGGCGAAGGGGCCTGCATGGACGAATGCGGGAACGCCTTCGATGGTCTGGACGAGATTGGGCCTTATCGCGTGCTTCAGCAGGACGCCCATTGCCCCGGAAACGCCCATCGAACCGGCAGTCACCTGCTCTCCGTCATAGTTGATCCCCACATAGATGCGGGACAGACGCTCCTTCAGATCCTCCCGGCCCTCCGCGAGAGCCATGATCGCCATCACTTCGCTCGCGGCGGTGATGTCGAAGCCGGATTCGCGGGGTACGCCCTGCGTCCTGCCTCCGAGACCGATGACGATGTTCCGCAGAGCCCTGTCGTTCATGTCGAGCACCCGGTGGAAGCGCACGGTGCGGGGATCGAGGCCCGAGGGATTGCCCCAGTAGATGTGATTGTCGATGGCGGCTGCGAGGAGGTTGTGCGCCGAGGTTACGGCGTGGAGATCACCCGTGAAGTGGAGGTTGATGTCCTCGGCGGGAAGAACCTGGGAGTATCCGCCTCCGGTCGCTCCACCCTTCATTCCGAAGATGGGGCCGAGGGAGGGCTCCCTGAGCGCGATGCAGGTCGAGCGGCCGATGCGGGCCAGGCCCTGCGCCAGGCCTATGGAGACGGTGGTCTTCCCCTCGCCCGCCGGGGTGGGGGTCATGGCGGAGACCAGTATCAGGCGTCCCTGGCCCTTCGATCTCTTGCGGACTGCGTCCAGGCGTACCTTCGCCTTGTCGCCGCCATAGAGGAGCAGATCCTCAGGGGCCAGCCCGAGCCGTCCGGCGATCTCGGTTATCGGCAATAGTTTCGCAGAAGCGGATATCTCCGGGTCGGAAGGCATCCGGGTACCGGCGCTGATCACCTTGGAATCACCTGGCAACTGCATTTCGCTGTTCCTTCGATGGGGCCTGCAGAAATCAGAATGAGTCGTCCTCGATATTCTCCGGGGGCTCTATCTCGACCCGTTCGATCAGGGGATTGATCACCTCTTCCAGCATCCAGCCCTTGGGGAGGCCGAAACCCTCCATGCAGACGTATTTATACTCCTTTTTGCCGGATTCCTCACGCGAGATCACGCAGTAGCTCACGCCCTTCATGTCGGCGAGCCGTCCGGCCTCTCGTCTGGCTCTGTCGAGTTCAGTCATTGAAGGACCTCCTTGGCAGAAGCGATTCCGGTCGGGCCTGCCGGACATAGCCTGCCGACCGGGGCTCATATTATTGGTGCGGGCCCGGGAAAATGCCACAGCATGCATGAGCCGGGCTCCGGGTCGTTTTGGCTGGCGAAGTCCGCCGACAGGATCGGTTCAGGCCGGCCGGGCTCCAGCCGTCGGGGATGTCTGCGTTCGCCTCCCGCGGGTACGCACGGCGGAAGCGACGCGCGATGCGAAGGAAACCAGGCCGAAACCTGCGGCGCTGGTCAGGACGATGCACGCCCCGGCTGGAAGATCGAGGCTCCATGAGGCTGCGAGCCCGCCGAGGCCCGCCGCCGCGCTGAGTGCGCAGGCTGCGGGGATCATCACGGGAAGCCTGTATGTCAGGAGCCTTGCAGTGGCTGGAGGGATGGTGAGGAGGGCGATCACCATGACGAGCCCGACGGATCGCATCAGAACCACGACGGAAAGGCCGGTAAGCACGAGGAACGCGGTGTACAAGGCACCGGCGCTCATCCCGCGGGCGGCGGCGTACTCCGGGTCGAAGGAGATCGCGAGTATCCTCCTGTAGAATACGGTCACGAATAGCAGGGCGGCGGCGTCCACGACGACCGTCAGGACCAGGTCGGCTGCCGGCACGGCGAGTACGCTGCCGAAGAGGTATCCCATCAGGTCGCCCCTGTATCCCGGCGCCATAGCGGCGAAGACCAGGCCCATCGACATGCCGATCGACCAGACCGCTGCGATGGCGGCCTCGGAACGGCTCCGCGCCCCTCTGAACAGGAAGCCGAGCAGCAGGGAGGCCAGGATGCTTGCGCCGACAGCCCCTGCAAGGGGGTCGATGCCGGCGAAGAGAGCGAAGCCCAGCCCTCCGAAGACCGCATGTGCTATGCCGCCGGAAAGACCCGACATTCTGTTCACGAAAAGCAGGCTGCCGATTGTCCCGCAGGCGACCGAACCCAGCAGGACGGCCAGAACGGCGTTCTGGAGGAATGCGTACCGGGCGAGGGCCTCAAGCATCGCAGCCCCCGCCGTGGGTTCCGAGCACGCGGTGGGGCGTGCCGTGGGAGATCGGATCGACTGGGCATCCATATGCCTTCCAGAGGGCTTCCGTTCCCAGAGTCTCGGCGTGGCTCACCAGCCTGCCGTTGAGGCAGGCGATCGAACGGACGGACCCGGCCACGGCTCCTACGTCGTGCGTCACCAGGATTATTGTAATAGTTGCGCTCAGCCTTTCGAGAAGCTCGTACAGCCCCCCCTGACCGGCCTGATCCACGCTGGCCGCAGGCTCGTCCAGAAGCAGCAGTTCCGGCGATCCTGCGAGTGCCCTCGCCACGAAGACCTTCTGCCTCTGCCCCCCGGAGAGGCTTCCGGCATGGTTCGACGCGAGAGAGGCGACACCCAGCTCCTCCATGGCGGCCAGGGCGCGCCTTCTTCCGGCGGCGCCGCGGAGGCCAGGAGGAAGCCCCATCATCACCACGTCGAGGGCGGTTACGGGGAAATCGAGATTGAGCCCCGTCCACTGTGGAACATAGCCGATCCGGCTGCGTGCCTTCCCCGGCGGTCCGCCGAAGACCTCCACCGAACCCGACCAGGGCTTCCTCAGGCCCAGGATCACCTTCAGGAGGGTGGTCTTGCCGCCGCCGTTGGGGCCGATGACTGCAACATAGTCGCCTTTCGCCACCTCGAAGTCCACCCGGTCGAGGGCCGGGCGGCCGGGCCCGTACCCGAAACTGACGGCGCGAAGCCTTACGACGGGCTCCTCACTCACTCTTCACCCGCGATCAGCGAGGCGAGCCCCGTCATGCATCCCGGCCAGTCGTGCGAGAGCTGGTCGTGCGGCCTGGGCTCGAAGCCCAGTTCGATCGAGAGGGCTTCGGCGGCCCCGGTGGAGAAACCCGGTGAGACGATGACGATCCGGGAGGAGCCGGCACGCGCCGCTTCGACTATCTCCGACAACTGCACCGGCGTCGGTTCCGCTCCCTCGACTTCGAGCGCCACCTGTACCAGCGAGTATTCCCGGGCGAAGTAGGCATAGGCGGGATGGAGGGCGACGAACGTCGCTCCCTCGCACCCTTCCAGTATGTCCGACACCCTGGCGTCGGTGGAGTCGATAACGGCGAGAGTGCCGGCGAGGCCATCGGCGAATGCAGCCGAGTCGGCGGGCGCCATGCGGCGAAGCTGGCGTTCCGTATTGGCTGCGAGGACCCTCATCATGTCCGGGGAGAGCCAGACGTGGGGATCGCCGTCGGAGGTTCTCACCAGGCCGGAATCAATCCTGGCGACGGCGAGCCCGAGAGCCGAGCCCTCGATTCTGGGGAGCCACTGCTCCTCGAACGGAAGACCGATTGCAAGGTAGAGATCGGCTTCGGAGACTGCCTGCATCGTGGCCGGAGAGGGCTCGAAGCCGTGCGGGTCCGCGCCAGGCGGAACGACTACGACGATGTCGGCCAGGTCTCCCGCTATCCCTTCCACCAGGAAGGCTTCGGGTTCGATGCTGACGGCTACGGTCAGCCGCCCGCGGCCCGGCGCCGAGGTCGAGCAGCCCAGGACGGCCAGCGCGGGGATGACAAAAGCCAGCCTTTTCATTCACGACCCTTTCCCGAACAGTCCCGGCATTTCCCGGAGAAGTGCACCGAGGCGTTCGCAATGCTGAATCCTTCGGCCGATACACGCTCCACCAACCCGGGAGGGAGTTCGAGGTCGAGGTGGATCACCCGTCCGCAGCCCAGACACTCGAAGTGGTTGTGTCCGCAGCGCCCGTGTCTGGCGAGGCAGTATCTCCTGATGCCCGCCGATCCGGGGCATCTCTCGAGAACGCCTTCTGATTCGAGAGCCTCCACGGCCCGGTAGACGCTAGAAAGGCTGCCGAATCCTACGGTTTCCACGAGATCGTCCACGGAGAGAGCGCCATCCGCAGCCAGGAATGCGGACACTACGGCCCTGCGGAGCCTCGTCACGCGGAAACCGTGCATCCGCAGCAGGGCGCCGGAGGGGTCCCGGGCCGGCGGGAGACGCAAATCCTCATCCATAACGCGAATCATTCGCGTCTGCTGTAGGAGTCGTCAATCATGTCGGTCGTACTCACTGAGGCAGCTTCCGGGAGGACGGCGGGATGACTGCCGATGGCGCAGTCGGGCTTCGATTCGACAACCGCCCGGGCGGCAAGGGGTTGACGGCGGCAACGGAGGGCCGGCCCCGGCAGTATCCCGGGGCGGCGGTTCCTTCGGTCAGAGATAGAGGCGCCCGAGCATTTCGGCCAGGCGTTCCGCGTAGTGCCTGTCGGCGGCCCATGTGCCCGAGAGCCTGGAGATGTCGGGGGCCCTGCCCCGGGGGCTCACCAGCCCGAACCGCGGATCGACCAGTTCACCAACGAGAGGCTCCGTAGAGCCGTAGGCCTTGAGGTGCTGGACATGGGCGCGGACTCCGGTGCGCTCGTCCGGGAAGCTCAGCCCGGGATTCCCGGGGCCCGTCGAGCCAAGTCCACAGAAGTTGTTCATGTCCCCGGTCACGAGGCCGCCGAACCTCAGAAAGCCGGTTTCATGGCACATCTGAACGAAGGCGACGTCCGAGTTCACCCCTTCGACGGCGCACTCCTCGATGTAGAGGGTCGCCAGCAGCAGTACCCTTTCGCTGTCGGCGTCCGGATTGTCCTCGAGCAGGAAGCCGGCCAGCCGATCCGCGGTCATGAGTCCCTCACCCATTATCAGCCAGGTTCCGGGCGTCCCGGATGACGAACGGCCGGCTGAGGGGACTTCGTCCCCCCGCCTGACGGGAGGGGTGAGTTCCGGGATCGGACCTTCCCCGGAGACTGCGGAGCAGAGGCTCAGAAGGAGGACCGGGAGAACCGGCATTCTCTTTCCCGAACCATTGCGGCGGCGTTCATTCCAGCCCCCGGGCGACCGCAGGCGGCGCCATGCCTTCCGGCTGGACTATATCCTGGCCAGGGCCTGGTCGAGGTCGGCGATCAGGTCGTCCAGATCCTCTATGCCTACGGAATAGCGCACCAGGTCGTCCGTGATCCCCGCCTTCAGCTTCGCCTCCGCACTCACCTTCGCGTGGGTCATCGAGGCGGGATGCTGGATCAGGGTCTCGACTCCGCCCAGAGAGACGGCGAGGGCGGCAAGCCCGACGCTGTCCATCAGAATCCTGCCCGCCTCCAGGCCGCCCTTCAGGCCGAAGGATATCATGGCGCCGGGCCCCTTCTGCTGCCTGGCGGCCAGCTCGTGCTGCGGGTGGGACTCGAGGCCGGGATACCTCACCCATGCGACCTTTGGGTGACCCTCGAGGTATTCCGCGATCTTCTGCGCGTTCTCCTGCGCCCGCAGGAGCCTTACGGACAGGGTCTTGAGCCCCCTGGTCACGAGGAAGGCCTGGTGCGGGTCCATGCAGGGGCCCATGCTGGTCATCACTCCATACATCAGCGAATGGTCGGCCTCCGTCTTAGCGACGATCACGCCTCCCACCACGTCCGCATGACCGTTGATGAACTTGGTGATGGAGTGGAGCACCACGTCCGCCCCCAGCTCCAGAGGCCTCTGCAGCAGGGGCGAGCAGAAGGTATTGTCCACGACCAGGCGGATGCCGTGCCTGTGCGCGATCTCGGCACATGCGGCTATGTCGGTGATGGATATCGTCGGATTAGCGGGGGTCTCCACGTACAGGAGCTTCGTCTCCGGACGGATGGCGGCCTCGACGAGTTCCAGGCGGCTGGTATCGACGAATGTCGATTCGACCCCGAACCGGGAGAAGTGTTTCTCCAGCACTCCCCTCGAAGCTCCATAAACCGCGTCGGTCGAGACGACATGGCCGCCCCGGCCCAGGAAGGACATGTACACGGTCGTCACGGCAGCCATGCCGCTGGCTACGGCGATGCCGCCGAACCCTCCCTCGAGCGCCGCGACGGCATCCTCCAGCACCCTGACGGTGGGATTGCCGAGCCGGGAGTAGATGTACCCGTCGCTCTCCCCCGCGAAGCAGTCCGCGCCCTCCTGCGCATTCCTGAATGAGAAGGTCGACGTCTGGTAGATCGGCGGGTTCACGGCCATGAGAGGATCCTGCTTCTGCCCTCCGTGGACGAGCAGTGTGTCGAAACGCGATTTCCTGTTCATTGGTGCCCTTCTCTCCGGGGTTCTTGGAAAGGTCCGTCAGGCAGGGGATACCGGTGCCGGCGGCCGCACATCGTCAGCGGACCATAACAGCCGGGCCGCCCGCCCGTCGAGGAAGGCGGGAATCAGGCCTTCAGCCCTTCGGGCGCTTTTGAGGAAGAGCATTCGGACGCCGCTGTCCGCCCGACGGAATGCTACCGGCGTTGAAGACCGCCGCCGGGCCGGGTCACTTACGATGAGCCTGAAATGACTGCGGCTTTCAGGATGCCGGAGGTCCGGAAAGGGTCATGTACGAGGCGGCCGTGAACAGAACATGGCCCACGGCCATGAGAACCCTCACCTTCTTCTCCTTGAGCGCCCCGGAGGCGCAGGCGGCGATGCCGACCGACGAATAGACGAGCATCAGCGGCTCGAACGGTATCCGGTATCTGGGTTCGTAACGTATCAGAAAGGATGTGACAAGGAGCGGGACGAAGAGTGCTGCGAGAGCGGCGCCGGCGTCGGCGTCATGCCTCCAGACGAGATACATCCCGCAGATGATGAAGGGCAGCGCGATGAAGAGAACCGGATCGATCCTACCATTCCTGTCCAGCGGAGAGAACACCCTCAGAACGTCCTGCAGGGATTCGAGCAGCACACGCATAGGATTGTTCAGCGTGTACTCGAGACCCATCCGGAAATACTCGCCGTCGGCCTCGGTTTCCGAAAGGCCGGTGAATCTGTCGATTATCGACTGGTTGTAGAAATAGGCGAAGTAACGGGGACAGATGTTGTACACCGGCGCCATTCTGGAAACGTCTCCGCCTCTTTCAGCCAGGTCCCTCTGCCGGGCGAGGCTGTTGGCTCTCAGGAACTCCTCCGGGGGCGTTCCTATGGACGAGGAGGCAGAAGGGTCTCTATGCCGGAAATCCCAGAAGTTTATTCCTCCTGTTGTCGTAATGCATGGTGAGCCGAACAACTCGTTGTTTCTCATCATCCACGGAGCCACGGGAAGAGCGGACGCGAGCAGAAGGACGGCGGCGGATGCAAGGCGGATACCGAAAGCCTCCCTTCTCCGTACAAGAATGACCGCTGCCGCCATCAGGCTGCATCCAGCCGCATTGGGCCTGCAGAGGGTCGCAGCCCCCAGCAGCAGTCCGGCGCCGGCGTAATACAGAAGTCCCGGGGAAGGCAACCTTCCGGATCCACCCTGAAAGGCCTTGTAAAGAAGCAGCAGGCAGCAGACGAGGAGAAAGGCGAAGAGGGTTTCGGTCATCAGCATGCCGGTCATTTCAAGCGCCGATGGATTGACCGCAACCAGAATTCCGGTGAAATACATCGATCTTCGTCCGGCCATACGGTATGCGAACCACGCCAGACCGGTTGCCGCAAGGGCGTAAAGCACTGCCTGCAGAAGATATACGGCGCGATAGCGTTCACCGACGGCGCGGAATATCACTGAAACGACCGCGGGATACAGAGGAGGCCGGAAGGCGGTCGGATGGCCGGGACTGTTCGAGAAACCGTTTCCTTCCACGAGATTTCTAGCCAGCAGTGCGTAATGGGCGGCGTCCCAGTGCAGGGAAGGATGCTCCGAAAACCGCATGGCCGCAAAAGAAGAAGTGATGGCTGAAAAGAGGAAGATGAGAAACAGCGGCCCAAGCACTTCCCGTTTCATTATCGTACTCCCACAAGCATTCTATCAATAGAAAAGGATTGTGTCCTCCTGCATTCCAGCCGGTCTATGAGTGATTCCCCCTTTAGAAACAGAAATCCTCACTCGATCACAAGAGGATGAGTAAGATGTCCTCCCGACCTCTGCCGACGGAATGCACATTCAGGCAACCGGAGAATCATTCCTGAGATAAGGTCCGGGGCCGCGTCAGTCAATGCGTGGCTCTTCATCGCGATGCACCTCTGGACTTATGTCTCGCGGGCGTTCGTTTCGGATTGAAACAATCATGGTGTCGGATTGCCGAAGTCAAAGCCATTGCAGACGACCCGGGAATGACCCGTTTGGTCCAGATTGTAAAAACGATCTGGATTCCTGCTTGCCGGGACAGGCGACCCTCCCGATAATCGAACCTAAGGCATGATTTGCGAGCGCCGATCAGCATAGTGGGAAGGTCGTGTTCATGAACGATATGCCAGGCATCTCCCCGGTGATGATCCTGGCCGCAGGATTGCTTTTCTTCTTTGGAGCCCTCGCCCACCGTCTCTCGGAGCGGGTCGGCGTACCCGCCCTGCTCCTGTTCCTCGCCATCGGCATGCTGGCGGGATCAGACGGCATCGGCGGCATCTACTTCAACGACCCGGTAGCAGCCAACTCGGTCGGTGTCTTCGCCCTCGCCTTCATCCTGTTCTCCGGCGGCCTCGACACGGACTGGGAAAGCGTACGCCCGGTACTGGGGCGAAGCATTATCCTCGCCACCTTCGGGGTGGCCATCACCGCCCTTCTGGTGGGACTCTTCTGCCGATTCGTCCTGGGTTTCCCACTTTTGGAAGGACTCCTGCTGGGTTCTATCGTATCCTCGACGGACGCAGCCGCCGTCTTCGCGATAATGCGATCGCGCCGTGTGAAGCTGAAGGGGCTTCTGAAGCCTCTGCTCGAACTGGAATCGGGCAGCAACGATCCGATGGCCGTGTTCCTGACGGTCACAGTTCTCGGTTTCGCCTCCGGGACAGTGGCGTCCTGGACCGCCTCCCTGGTCTCGCTCGCGGTGAACATGACGGTCGGGGTGTTAATCGGAGCGGCTCTCGGGTTCCTCGCTTCGAGCGCCTTCAACCGCATGCATCTGGCCTACGAGGGGCTCTACCCGGTTCTGAGCATGAGCGTCGTCCTGGTCACCTACGGCCTGTGCACCAGTATCGGGGGGAACGGCTTCATGGCGGTGTATGTCTGTGGCATCGTCATGGGCAACAGGGATTTCCTGCATAAGCGCGGGCTGACCCGCTTCCACGACGGCGTGGGATGGCTGATGCAGATCGTGCTGTTCGTAGTGCTGGGCCTGCTGGTGTTCCCGTCGCGGATACCCCAGGTCGCCGGCACGGCGCTTCTGGTATCGGCCTTCCTGATGTTCGTGGCCAGACCGGTCGCAGTGTACCTTGGCCTCATCGGCAGTTCCTTCACGATGCAGGAGAAGACGCTGGTGGCCTGGACGGGCCTTCGTGGGGCCGTACCCGTGGTGCTGGCGACCTTCCCCTACATGGCGGGCTACGAGAACTCCAACAGGATCTTCGACATGGTGTTCTTCGTGGTCGTCCTGTCGGCGCTGCTCCAGGGCAGGACCCTGATGCCGGTAGCGAGATGGCTCGGAGTGGACGCGCCGCTCTCCGACCGCCCGAAATATCCGATCGAGTTCGAAAGGACTGCGGAGATGGACGGCGAGACGCTCGAGATAGACATCCCCCCGGACTCCACGGTTGCAGGGAAACCCGTCGCCGGCATCGGGCTTCCCGAAGGGGTTCTGATACTGCTCATCCGCAGGGGGAACGAGTTCCTGGTGCCGAATGGACGAACCATCCTCCAGCAATACGACACACTTATGCTCATGGCGGACAGAAAGGCCCTCGAAGAGGCCAGAGAGGTCATCCTCGAAGAGGAGTCGTCGCCGCTGGAAAAGTCAACGGTTCAGCCCTCTCACGACCGGTAAGCCTCCAGGGTTCCAGTGGCCGCGGGATCGACAAGTGCGCTCGAGTCGCAGGCGGGCCGGTTCGTTTCCGATGACTCGGAAATGACCGGTTTAGGTCCAGATAGTAAAAACGATCTGGTTCCTGGTTCGTCGATGACTCTGGACCCCGTCTTTCGATTATATATGTTGTACCCATGAGAGGGTGACATTATGAACCTGGACGAATGCAAACAAAGGCTCTCCAGCCTGGGTTCCCTCGCCAGCGAAGCCACTTCGTACATCGAACTGCTGAAGAAGAGTGACCTTCCGGCCGCTGATCCGTCTGCCTCGCCGGGCATCGCGCGCCGGAAGTGGACGCGATGATCACGCCGCTGCGGCCCGGAGCTTCCGTTCTCGTGACAACCCACGACAGGTTCGCCGGGCATATGAAGCAGCTCTTCGACCTGTCGTGGGAGTTGTAGGAACCAATGGACGAATTTGCAATGACTCTAGGGAGGGTTCAAAGATGAAGACATCTCTCTTCCTTCTGTTCTCCTGCCTGGCATCCGCTCTTGCGCAGACATCGGTAGTGTTCGATCCCCCGGAACCGTCCACCTTCCTGCAGAACACGAGCTTCGCCATGTCCGATGGAATCGGATTCGTCACAAGCAACAACGCCAACGCCCTCTGGTCGTTCGACCTGTCAACGGGGCAGATTCTCGATCCCGACGGCATGGCGCTGACCGGTATATCCTCGGATGTGTTCCTGTTCGCGAATGCAAGAGCCGCCATCCCGGGTAACTTTCCCTCCTCAGGATCCAACTGGGGAATCTGGGTTGCGGATGTTTCCACCCCTTCCGATCTGCAGGCCGTCGGATTGATATCCCTGCCGTCCACCAGTTGTATCTCAGGTCAAAACGTAGTCGTGGGCGCCGACGGGGTGACGGGATACATCTCCTCGTTCACTGACGACAAGCTCTACTCCTTCAGCACGCAAACCCCCGGGCTGGTCGACCCTGACGGCGTAAGCCTGCCGGGCAACCCCATGAACATCGCGATCGCCGGCGATAGGATTGTCGTGCTCGATTCGACGACTCCGGCAATCATCGTCGTGGACGCTTCGAATCCTGGTGCCCTTGCGGTGGAGGGCAGCATTCCGCTGCCATCCAGCGCGTCCTTCTTGTCCAGCAACAACGTCCTGATATCCAGCGACGGACGGACGGGTTTCGTTGCATCCAACGAGAGGGTACTATTCTCGTTCGACATCTCGGGCATGACCATGCTGGATCCTGACGGCCAGTCCTTCGGTACTACTCTGTACGGAGGCAACATCGCCCTGAAGGGGACGACGGTTGCCTGCGTCTATTCGAGAGGGCTGAGCTTCATAGATGTCTCCAACCCTTCTCAGATGTCTCCGCTTTCCGAGGCTGATTTCGGAGAGGTTGTCGCACCTCAGGGATCCGCCACCGTCGCCTTCAACACCGATGGCACCCGGGCGGCGATACCTGTGATATATCCCGGCAACTACATCTACTCCTTCGATGTGGCCTCCGGGCAGCAGTACATTCCGAGGTATCAGGTCGACGCCCAGCCGAACTATCTCATCGTCTTCGGTGACGATGACGTAATAGGCACGGTCTGCAGCTCCGAATCCTCCGTATGGATGATCTCCGGAATGCTCGGAACTCCCGAGGGGATCGAAGACGGCACTGGAAACATGATGGAGCTTGCTGCTTCACCTAATCCCATGGTTTCGTCCACTCTCATAGTGTACTCGCCTGCCGCCGGGCGGCAGCCGTCGTCCTTGAACCTGTCTGTGTTCGACGTGTCCGGGCGGCTTGTCAGTACCCTGTTCGACGGTTCGGAGCCCACGGAACAACGGAGCTTCTCATGGAACGGCTGCGACGAAAGGGGAGTTCCGGTGCCCGGCGGGATCTATGTCGTAAGAGCCTCTTCGCCCTGCGGATCCGCGACGCTGAGGCTGGCCGTCTTGAGATAGACCGGTCTGTCGCCTGTCCGTCCCGCGACTGCCCTGTGGAGGAGGCTGAGGGCTGCAATCCGGAAGATGTCTCCGGCCTGGGTCGCACCAAAGAAGGGCAGGGCTGCTGCGACAGCTCCACCCCTTTTCGCACGAAGGCGATATCCGGGGAGCGCCTGGATCGGGACTGCCATGATCATCGGCAGCATCGCTCATCAGCTTTGCTGAGTGAATCGACGTCCACGCATCCCGATTCCGAATCTGAAACCCCGGTGGCGCAGGCCCGGCAGACACAGGCCTTGCCGCTCTTTTCCGGAGGAATCCTGTCGAGCACCTCATGGGGAATCGTCACATATCTGCACCAGCAGTCGGATTTCCCGGCAGCCATCCCGCAGTCGTTCGGCCTGCCGCAGAGCGGGCAGATCGATGGATCCACCGCCTTCTCCCCGTCCCCGGCGCCCGTCAGCACTCGATCCCCTTGCGGGCCTGCACTCCGTTGTCATAGTAGTGCCTTACGGCGACCATCTCGGTGACGAGATCGGCTTCTTCAATCAGCTCCGCAGGCGCGCCGCGCCCCGTGCAGATCAATTCGATCCCCGCCGGCCGCGCCCGCACAAGGTCGATCACATCCGCGGTCTTCAGCAGCCCCAGTGAGATCGCCACGTTGATCTCGTCGAGTATCAGCACGTCGAGATCGGTATTCATCAACCCGCGGGCGAAGGCGAGCCCTCCGGATGCAACCTTCCTGTCCTCCTCGGAAGGCTCTCCGAAGATGAAGCAACCGCGTCCGAACTGGTCGACGGGAACCCCGAGCTTTCTCAGGGTCGTCAGCTCGCTGTATTCCATGCTCTTGATGAACTGGACGACATGGACCTTCAAACCCGCTCCCAAAGCCCTGACGACGAGGCCCAGCGCGGCCGTGGTCTTTCCCTTGCCGTCCCCGGTATAGACCTGAAGGTATCCCTTCTCCATTTTCCCCCTGCCGTTGTGATTCCCCGGCGCGTTCAGCGCGGCGTCGTCATCTGGAATGAACCTTACAAAACCGCCGTCCGGGCGATCACCTTCCCATCGATGCCCGATGGCTCGAACACGACGATCCGCATGCCCGGGGACATGCCGCGACCCTCCGCTCCGACGGTGCTCGATCCTGCGTGTATGCGCGTTTCGACCTCGAGTCTCCCGTCGAGGCCGTAGACCCGGATCGTACCCTCGCAGGGCACTTCGAGTTCGATGTGATGCATCGAAGGATTGACGCAAAGGATCTCCGGCAGCTCCGGTGAAGAACCTTCGATCCCCATCTCTTCGGAATTCACCGCCACTACGGCGTCGAGGTCGAACAGGCCGCCGTCCGCGACTTCGCCGCTGCAGTCCGTGAGCCTCACGAATGTGATCCAGTCCAGCCCAAGGTCATGGAGGTCGAACTGATCCCCTCCCGACACCTCCGGATTGGTCGGATCCCCTCCGGTGGTCGGCCATACGCCGGCAAGCCCCTCCAGTGTGACTGCGTCCCATGGGAAGCGGAACCATGTTTCGCCGTCCTGGCTGACATCGACGAATGCGGTCTCCCGGAAGTAGGACGAGCCGGACTGCATCACGTTCTCGAAAACGGTGAAATCGACCCCTTCGCCGTCGACGACGCGGTTGTCGGTGAACTGCAGGACGACCCAGCCTGCGTCGCCCAGCGTGAGGAGTTCGGACGGGGATGATGACGGAAGGGTTGGAGTGGCGCCGGGATCGGGAGGCCCGAGGATGTTGTCGGGATAGTAGGCTTGGCCGAACCCCGCCCCGGGACCATAGCTCACCGCCGGGGAAGCGTCCGCCCAGGGGTCGGAGAAGGCGGCACTGCAGGGAACCAGGAGCATCATGGAGAGGAGAAGAACTCCCCTGATGCGGAAATGGGCACACAACACGGATACCGGGAAACGCATCATCACCCTCCCTCGAAGGCCATGAGTCTATAAGGCCGCAGAAGGTCTTCTGGCTTCCGGACCCCCTACTCCCGCGCCTTCTCGCCGTTCGGGGCGATGGCTGAATGCGGTTTCGTTTCCGGTTACAGCGGCGGGGCCGCGCCGGATTTCCACCGGCTTCCCTGACGCTGCGGCAGCGGAGAGTATAGACGGTCGCGATGCCGCAGAACACCCCGGTTCTCTCACGGCCCTGGTATCCCGGGCCCGGCATTCCCGGGGGTTGTCCGCTCTCGAGATCTCACCTTATGGTCCGGCGTCCCCGGTGGCCGGTCGAGGCCGGCCGCAGGGAATCCGGTGAGAATCCGGAACTGTCGCGCAGCGGTGAACGGGAACGAAAGCCGCACGATCACACTGGAGGCAGGCCTCCGGGAAGTGGCGGCGAGTAGGAGCAGATGAAAGCCCGTGAGTCCGAATATCTGCCGGGGACACCGTCGGGACGCCCGTTCCGATGGAACGCCGATCTCTTGCTGGCGCAAGACCAGCGGATAGGAGTCGATCCATGTCTTCGGCTGACGGAACAATCAGGGAAGCAACGCGCATTTTCACGGACGGTGCAGGATGCTGACACTCATGGCATGCATCGCGTACCTCGCCGCCGAAGCGGCCAGCGTCCTGGTGGTAAGCTGCACCAACTCCCTGACGGAGATAGACACAGAGACCGGAACCGTCACCCATAACGTCGCATCGCCGGGAGAATCTCCGAACGACATTCTCTGGTTCCAGGACCATTTCTTCGTCGTGAACTCCTTGAGCGACGACGTGACGTTGCAGAAGTTCGATCCCGAAGGATGGACCGTCCAGTCCCTCGGGATAGGCCCCGGGCTCAACTGCTGGGCCGCCCTGCCCGTGGGCGGTGACACGCTTGCCGTGTCCTGCGCGGCGGGCAACAGCATCGCCCTTGTCGACGCCTCCGGGATGAGCCTTCTCGGTTTCGTCGAAGGCGTGGGCCTCAACCCGGAATGGTTCTGCGTCGCGGAAGGCAGGCTCTATGCGGCTTGCGGCGGATGGCTCCACGACAACAAGGTTGTCGTCGTCGACCTCGCCACTCTTCAGCCCTGCGATACCATCCAGGTGGGCTTCAACTGCCAGGGCTGCACCTATGACGGAGAGGACGAGGTCTACGCCATCTGCACCGGAACCTATTCCGCATGGGACGGCGAAGTACATGTGATCGAAGTGGAGACGGGTACCGTGACCGGTGTCATCAGCGCGGGCTTCGCGCCGGCATTCGGGGTGTGCCGCGGCGACTCCCTCTACGTCAGCGACGTGTACGGCAACGGGATAATGCTGATCGACACGGAGACCGGGACCATGGTCGATCCATCGTTGATGCCCGGCGGCTCGGGACTGGCGGTCGACGATCAGGGGAACCTGTGGGTGGCGGATTCCGGTGCCGACAGAGTGAGCTGCTACGATCACGATCACCGGCTCGTCTCGGAATACACAGTCCCGATGCCCTTCGCTCTGGGTGTATCATCGTCATTACATGGGATCGGGCCGTCCCCGACGCCTCAGGGCACTCTGTCCCTGTATCCCTCTCCCGCCTCCGTAACTGTACGGATTGTTCCGGGCGGAGCGGCATCGGGCGTTCCGACGCTTTTCGACCTGTCGGGCAGGGAGCTGTGCCGGGCCGTTCCGACCGGCGAAGAGAGCTGGATTCTGGATGTCTCCAATGTACCGATGGGTGTGTATGTGGTGGTATCCGGGAACTGCAGCAGCCGCCTCGCGGTGGTTCGATAGAATCGCAGCCGGGGGAGGCGCCGCCTCCCCCGGTTCCTCCCTCGTGAAGCCCTCCCGCCGAATCGCCTCTGCGCTGACGAGACTGCCTTCATGCATTGACTGATGAGTTTGGCTAAACTTACAGCGAACTGCTGGAGAAACTGTTCACGCCTCCGGGGAGACAACTCATTCGTGAACGCCCATCTCCGGCATCGACGGCTTGCGTTGACGCAAACTCAATCAATACGGGTATATTCTTCCGAGCAGTTTGACGAAATAATTCCACATCAGAGAGGGATAGACATGAACTTGGCTCATGTGGCTATGCTTCTTGTGATTGCATCTGCAGCCTCTGCCGGCCGGGATGCGTCTCTTTCCACGGTGCTGACACCAGACGGAAGAATCATGGAGGGTGCGTCGGGAAGTTTCGATCCCGACGGGTTCCGCATGACTTACGGTTCCGACGGAGAGCCGCTGTTCTTGGCGGAAGCATCCCTTTCCGGGGAACCTGCTCCTTTTTCTGAGGGGCAGTACGATGCAGGCACCTGGTATCCCCTTGGAAGCGGTGTGAACGAAAGAGTTTTGGCCCTCGCCGTGAGCGGCACGGATGTGTACGTTGGAGGTGATTTCACCCAGGCTGGGGGCAGCCCGGCCAACTACATCGCCCGGTGGGACGGCAGCTCCTGGCATTCTCTGGGAAGCGGTGTGGACAAATGGGTCTATGCCATCGCCGTGAGCGGCACGGATGTGTACGTTGGAGGTGATTTTACCCAGGCCGGAGGCAGCCCGGTCAACTACATCGCCCGGTGGGACGGCAGCTCCTGGCATGCTCTCGGAAGCGGTGTGAGCAGCTATGTCCGTGCCATCGCCGTCAGCGGCTCGGATGTGTACGTTGGAGGATGGTTTACCCAGGCCGGAGGCAGCCCTGCCAGCAGCATCGCCCGCTGGGATGGCAGTTCCTGGCACTCTCTGGGAGCCGGCGTCAACCACATTGTCGACGCCATCGCCGTCAGCGGCTCGGATGTGTACGTTGGGGGGCAGTTCACCCAGGCCGGAGGCAGCCCCGCCAGCCGCATCGCCCGCTGGGACGGCAGCTCCTGGTATCCTCTCGGGAGTGGTGTAGGAGTATACAGTCCTTTCGTCGCCACCCTCGCCGTGAGCGGCTCGGATTTGTACGCGGGGGGTTACTTCTCCATGGCTGGAGGTGCCTCTGCCCACAGCATCGGCCGTTGGGACGGCACTTCCTGGTATTCTCTGGGAAGCGGTGCGGAAAGCGGTCTGAACGACCAGGGAAGAACCATTGCCGTCAGCGGCTCGGATTTGTACGTGGGGGGTTACTTCACCCGGGCTGGAGGCATCACAGTCAACTACATCGCCCGGTGGGATGGAAGTAACTGGCATGCTCTCGGAAGCGGTGTGGGCTACAAAGTCTTTGCCATCGCCGTCAGCGGCTCGGATGTGTATGTAGGGGGGGAGTTTACCGAGGCCGGAGGCAGCCCTGCCAACTACATCGCCAGGTGGCGGGATCCGGAAGTGGGGATCGATGCCACCCCGGAAGTCATAACGGGCACCCTTCATGCCTCACCCAACCCCACCGCTTCGGGCGTCGAGCTTTCCTTCCGGAATACCGGGCTCTCCCCGCTTACACTCGAGATCTACGACGCCGCCGGGCGGCTTGTGAGTGCGCAGGATCTGGGAACCCTGCCCGCAGGCGCCCAGAGCTGCTACTGGGGCGGCCTGGACGGAAACGGTCAGGCCCTTGCCCAGGGGGTGTACTTCGTGAGGCTCTCCAGCTCTGAACTCGAGGCTTCCACCCGGGTGGTGCTGTTGAGGTAGCCAGGAAGGCAATCGACTGTAGCGGGCCGCTGTCCATCAGCGGCCCTTTCTCATTGTGCGATTTGCTGAACTGATCTTTCGGCGAGATCGTCGATTGTTTCTGTGTGGAGATGCGCGAAGCGGTCTGGTCCAGGGGGCGGATCGGCAGCATCGCTTCAGGTCGATCAGGGTTTCGTGAACGAGCTGACCGGGCGGAAACGATCGGCTGAGCCGGATTACACGGCGGCTCTCCGCCGTCGCTCATCCGGCCATGCGGAATCTGGTCTCAGCGCCTGTCGCTCTTCGAGAGCCTGTCGACCAGATCCTCCCGCCAGGGATAGCGGGCGAGGCCGGACATTACGAAGATGATGTCGTGTACGACGGCGATGGTGACCCAGAAGCCGTGCGGAGTGCGGAGGAGCCGGCCGAGAACGAGCCAGCAGAACAGAGTGAAGGCAACGGGAACCAGAATCATCCAGACGAGAGCGCTTTTCCTCTGTTGCATGAGACGCCTGCGCCTGCGCTCGGCGATCTCGCGGAGCTTCTGCTCCTCCTCGAGCCTGTGGGTTTCCAGATCCTCGACGATACGGAGTTTTCGCTGTTCCTCGAGGAAAACGGCGTAGCAATCGTCACACTGCTTCTGCTGGGCGTGGAAGCAGTCCTTGCATACGACCTTGCCGCACTGGACGCACTTGAAGAGGGATTCACGGCTTAGGATGACCCCCCGTGAGCAGACCCCGCAGAACTGCTGCTCCAATGCGCCCATCACACCTCCGGGGAATGAGACTTTCAATACTCGCGCCGGACCACTCGCGCTGTCAAGACACCGCCGCTCCGGGTCGGCGGATCGGTCCCGCTGCGGGAGGAACCGGACTGCCCTTAATGGACTATTCTTATTATAGCTAACCTGTGATGAATGGGCCGGCCGTGCCCGGTCCGGACGGGGTGGTGCATCTTGGTCAGGGGCGATCCCGGCAGGTCGCGTCATGTTCATCAGATTGCATTGCTTGCAGGCACCCCTTTCATGTTTGGAGCGGCTACGGCGCTCGGCTGGTGGCTGGGCAGCCTTGCAGACCTGCACTTCCATACCGGCGTCATACTGCAGGCCGTAGGTGCCGCCGTCGGCCTGGCGGCTGCCGCAGTCGATACGGCCCGACTCATAAAGCGAACAGCCGAAGAGGATTCCTGATGTACTCAACTCCGGGGGAGCATTCTACACGATGCCCGAGGACCGGGTGTTTCTCCCATGCAGCCTGATACCGCAGCAGCCGCAGCGGATCTGAGCATCGAGCTGCCCAGGCTGCAGCACGTTCTCTCCGGCCTGATCCCGCACGATCTGGTCTCTTTCCTCGACGTCTGGGGCGGCAACATCTTGGCGCTGTGCGCTCTGATTCTGATTTCGGTACTGATGACAAGGGCCTGCTCGCGTTTCACCGAGGTGCCGGGCAGGCTTCAGAACGCGGTCGAGGCCGTGGTGGAAGCAATGGAAAACATCCTGAATGACATACTGGGAAGCAGCATGCATGAGTTCCTCCCGTTCCTGGGCACCCTTTTCCTGTTCATTTTCATCATGAACCTGACAGGCCTGATCCCCTTGCTGCACTCGCCCACGTCCCAGTTCGAGATCGCCCTCTCGCTCGCGATAGTGGTATTCTGCTACGTCCAGATGGTGGCGATCCGGAAGCTCGGCCTCATCGGGTACATCGACCATCTGATGAGCAGCCCGCGGGATCTGGTGGGCTGGCTGCTGGCTCCTCTGATGCTGCTCCTGCACCTGATCGCCGAGCTGGTCAGACCCATTAGCCTCGCCCTCAGGCTCTTCGGCAACATCACGGGCGAGGATGCGCTAATAGCAGCCTTCACCGGGCTCGGCGTCCTGGCTCTCTCCGGCATAGGCTCCCCCGTGGGGCTGCCCCTCGGCCTCCCCTTCATCTTCCTGGGGATGTTGTTCGGCCTCGTTCAGGCCTTCGTCTTCACCATTCTGAGCGCCGTCTACATTGCACAGGTGCTCCCCCCCGAGGGGGAGAGCCACGCGAAGAACCCCATCAAATCCTAAGGAGCGACTTCGATGAACTATCTCAGTATAACTCTCCCCCTGGGCGTATGTGTCACCGCTCTGGGAAGCGCGATCGGTCTCGGTCTGGCGGTCACCTCCGCGATGAACGCCGTCGCCAGGCAGCCCGAGGCGGCCGGGAAGATTCAGATGCTCCTGGTCATAGGCTGCGCCTTCATCGAAGCGCTGACGATCTATGCCGTCGTCGTAGTCTTCATCCTCCAGGGCAAGATGTAGCATTCCCATGATCGGCGAGAGCATCCTGAACCCGGACCTCAAGGTTGTAGCCACTAACGCGGTGGGCTTCGTGGCCGCCGTGCTGATCCTGAAGCGGTTCGTCTGGGGAAGGTTGATCGGGTATCTCGACGCCCGGCGCAAGCGGATCCAGGACAGCCTGGACGAGATAGAGATTCAGAGAACCGACCTCGAAGCACGCGAGTCCGACTACCGGAACCGGATGGAGAAGGCCGGGGAGGAGGCGCGGGCGATGAGGCAGGCGGAGATCGAGGACGGGCGCAGGATAGCCGACGAGTACATGGAGCGGACCCGCCGGGAGACCGAGGAGATGCTCGAGACGGCCAGGCAGACGATACAGATAGCCAAGCTCATGGCGGAAGCCTCGTTCCGGGAGGATCTGGTCAGGATGAGCATGTCCGCCGCCGAGAAGGTGATCGGATCGTGCATGGACTCGGATTTGGACAGAAGGCTTGTCGAGCAGGCGATAGCCGAGATATCGGAGAGCCACCAGGTTGATTGACCGGAGAGTCTCCCGTGAGTATGCCGAGGCGCTCTTCGATGTCGCCGTGGCGGAGGGTTCGGCCGACGATCTCCTGGCGGACTTCGATGCCCTCGAGTCGCTGCTTTCCGTGGACGACACCCTGATGAGATTACTGTCCTCCCCCATGGAGGTGGATGAAGTGAAGCAGCGGGTCGTCGAGCGTACCTTCGAAGGCAGATCGACCGGGGTGTTTCGCAGACTGATCCGTCTTCTGCTCCGGAAGAACCGGATACTTTACCTGCCGTCCATCATAACGACCTACAGGAAGATGCTGGATGAGTCGAAGGGCATTCTGGACGCCACCGTCACTTCCGCCAGACCCATTGTCGAGGACCAGGAGCGCAGGCTGCGAAACGCCCTCGAACGCATGACCGGGCGGAGCGTGCGGGTACGGAGGAGGATAGATCCCAGGCTCATAGGCGGGTTCATGGTCCGGTACGAGGGCAGAGTCATCGACTTCAGCGTCAGACACAGGCTCGATTCCCTGAAGGATCACCTGCTCTCGGTGATGATCTCCAAGTAGCCGGACGGCTGAACGATTCCCGGTCCGACCGGAACCGGGGCCATCGGAGGTAGCGGATGTCTTTCAGACCAGAGGAAGTAAGGGCCATCCTCAGGAAGGAACTCGAAGGCTTCGAGGACCGCCTGGAGGCCTGCTCCGTCGGCGCCGTGCTACAGATCGGCGACGGCATAGCCCGGGTCTGGGGGCTTCCGGAGACCATGTCGGGGGAGATTCTCCAGTTCCCCAACGATGTGTCCGGGATGGTCTTCAACCTGGAGGAGGACAACATCGGGGTGGTCCTCTTCGGAGGAGACGATCTCGTCCGCGAGGGCGATCCCGTCAGGAGGTCCGGCAACATCGCCAGGGTGCCCGTCGGAAAGGCGCTCCTCGGGAGGGTGATCGACCCGCTGGGCCGCCCGCTCGACGACAAGGGGCCGATAGTCGCGGAAACCTACAACCCGATCGAGCGCAGCGCCCCGAACGTGGTCCAGAGGCAGCCGGTGTCCGATCCCGTGCAGACGGGTCTGAAGGCGATCGACGCCCTCGTCCCCATAGGCAGGGGCCAGCGCGAACTCATCATAGGCGACAGAGGAACCGGCAAGACAGCGATAGCAGTCGACACCATCATCAATCAGAAGGGCAAGAACCTCGTCTGCATATACGTGGCGATAGGGCAGAAGGAGTCGTCCGTCGCACGAGTCAGAGCCGTCCTCGAGAAACACGGAGCCATGGACTATACGATAATAGTCTCCGCCACCGCCTCCTCCCCCGCCCCTCTGCAGTACATCGCGCCATACGCGGGCACGGCCGTCGGAGAATTCTTCCGCGACAGGGGCATGCATGCCCTCTGCGTCTTCGACGACCTGTCCAAGCATGCCGTCGCGTACAGACAGCTATCTCTGCTGTTGAGAAGACCCCCCGGACGGGAGGCCTACCCCGGGGATGTCTTCTATCTCCACAGCAGGCTCCTCGAGAGGGCGGCCAGGCTGTCGGACAATCTCGGGGGAGGCTCTCTGACCGCGATTCCGATAATCGAGACCCAGGCCGGTGACGTCTCCGCCTACATCCCTACCAACGTGATCTCCATAACAGACGGCCAGATCTACCTCGAGACCGATCTGTTCTATTCGGGCGTCAGACCCGCCGTGAACGTCGGGCTGTCCGTCTCCAGAGTAGGCGGGAAGGCCCAGACTCCCGCCATGAAGAAGGTGGCGGGGCAGCTCAGGATCGATCTCGCACAGTACAGGGAGCTGCTCTCCTTCGCCCAGTTCGGAGGGGATCTCGATTCCGCCACCAGGGACAGGCTCGACAGGGGCGAGAGGATCGTTGAGGTGCTCAAGCAGGCCCAGTACTCCCCCATGCCTCTCAGCAGCCAGGTGGCTGTCATCTTCGCGGCCGTATCGGGCTTCCTCGACCGGATCCACACGGATGACATCATCAAGTTCGAGCGGCGGTTCCTCGCCTTCCTAGAGAAGGAGTATCCTCAGGTTCCGATGTCCGTTTCCTCAAGCCTGAACCTCGACGACGACACGGAGGAGGCTCTCCGTGAAGCGCTGGAGAGATTCACCCGGGAGTACACGATCGGGGGGGCCGTAGGCTGATGGAAACCCTTCCCGACATCAGGAGGCGCATCCGCTCGGTGGAGAACACCTGGAAGGTGATCCGGGCGATGGAAATGATCTCAGGCGCCAGGCTGAGGCGCGCGCAGCAGTTCGTTACGGCGACGAAGCCTTACGTGATCAGGCTCCGCGAGATAATCGGTCTGCTCGCCTCCTCCGGGAGATGCCGCGATCCCATATTCGAACCGCGTGAAGCGAGGCGCAGGGCGCTCATCGTCATGTCGTCCGACAAGGGCCTCTGCGGCGGTTTCAACAACGCCGTGGCCGACAAGGCGATGGAAGTGGCTGGAACGGGATCAGGAGAGGACTTCATCATCACCATCGGGAAGAAGTGCCGCGAGAGCTTTCCGGCGGCAGATCCCGCTGTTTCCGACGAGATGGGCGGCATGCCGGACGTCAGGAAGGCTGCGAAACTCACCGCAAGGCTCATCGGGATGATCCGTGCAGGCGATCTGGACACTGTGAACCTGATCTACAACTCCTACAGTGGTGGGAGGCCCTCCGGCCCGGTGGTCGAAACGGTGCTGCCCGTGACCGGCATTGATGCGGTGGAAGGAGACGATCGCAGAATCATCTTCGATCCATCATCCGAAGAGGTGCTGGCAGACGCCTTCCCGCGCTACATGACATCCATGATCCTCTCTGCAATGGCCGAATCGCTGGCGAGCGAGCATTCGGCCAGGCTCGTTTCGATGGCGGCGGCGGACGCCAGCGCCGCAGAGATGATAGAACGCCTGAAGCTACAGAGGAACAAGCTCAGGCAGGCATGTATCACCCGTGAGATAACCGAGCTGGTCGGTGGAGCAGGAGCCACGGCATGACGCGCGGGGAACCTGAGGAGGGTCGAGCAATGAGCGCGGAAGGTCCGAACTACGGAAAGATCCTTCGTGTCATCGGACCGACCCTGGATGTGGAGTTCCCGTCCGACCGGCTGCCCGCGATCCTGAACGCGATCACGGTCGAGGGCGACGATACTCGTCCGGGAATAACGGTCGAGGCCGCTCTCCACATAGGCGACAATGTGATCCGCTGCATCGCGATGGGGCCTACCGACGGACTCGTCCGGGGCATGAGGGTGCTGGACACCGGCGGGCCGATTTCGGTGCCGGTCGGGAATCAGGTGCTCGGCAGGGTTCTGAACCTGCTGGGGGAGCCGATCGACGAGTTGGACCCCCTGCCGGAGCCCGGGAAGACGATGGAGATCCACAGGCACCCGCCCGGCCTCACCGATCAGTCGACGGCTTTCGAGATCATCGAAACCGGGATCAAGGTCATAGACCTCCTTCAACCCTTTCCAAGGGGTGGCAAGATCGGCCTCTTCGGCGGGGCAGGCGTCGGCAAGACAGTCATGATCATGGAGCTGATCCGCAACGTGGCGCGGGCGCACGGAGGCTGTTCCGTCTTCGCAGGAGTCGGTGAGCGGACGCGAGAGGGAAACGATCTCTGGCTCGAGATGAAGCAGTCCGGCGTCCTCGAACGCACTGCGCTGGTCTATGGGCAGATGAACGAACCGCCGGGGGCCAGGCTTCGCGTCGCCCTGTCGGGGGTTACGATCGCCGAGGAGTTCAGGGACGCACAGGGGCTCGACGTACTGTTCTTCATCGACAACATCTTCAGATTCACCCAGGCCGGCTCCGAGGTGTCCGCACTCCTCGGCAGGATGCCCAGCGCCGTAGGCTATCAGCCGACACTGGCGACCGAGATGGGCGAGCTGCAGGAGAGGATCTGCTCTACGAGCCGTGGGTCCATTACCTCCGTCCAGGCGGTCTACGTGCCGGCGGACGACCTCACCGACCCGGCGCCGGCAACCGCTTTTGCACATCTCGACGCGATCACGGTCCTCTCGCGCCATATCGTCGAACAGGGCATCTACCCCGCGGTCGACCCTCTGGAATCCTCCTCCCGTCTGCTCGATCCCGGCATCGTAGGAGAAGCGCACTACAACACGGCAAGGAATGTCCAGAAGATTTTGCAGCGCAACAAGGAGCTGCAGGACATCATCGCCATCCTCGGGATGGAGGAACTGACCGCCGAGGACAGGACCACCGTCATGCGGGCCCGGAAGATACAGCGCTTCCTCAGCCAGCCGTTCAGCACGGCGGAGTCGTTTACCGGCAGGCAGGGCAGATACGTCGCGCTGGAGGAGACGATCCGGGGTTTCAGGCAGATCATCGAAGGACGTCTCGACGATCTTCCCGAACAGGCCTTCTTCATGGCCGGAACCATCGATGAAGTGGTGGAGAACGCGGGAAGGATCAGGGCCGCCGCCCGGCCGGTATGAGCGGACAGGCCGGGTTCGACATCTCGATCATCACCCACGACAGGGTCGTGTTCGAGGGCAGGGCCGTCTCGATCATAGTCCCCGGGGTTTCCGGATACCTCGGGATACTCGCCAGGCACGCGCCTATCGTGGCCAGCCTGGGGAACGGTATTCTGACCGTCTTCGGGGAGGATGAGTCCGAAACCTCCTGGGACATGAATCTCGGGCTGATGAACGTGCGGGACAACAGAGTCTTCATCCTTGCCGAGGATATCCGCGAAAGACCGGGCGGGCGGGCATCTGCGTCCGCTTGAGACATTCCCCGGAACAAGCGAGGGTTGATCCGGGTATTCGAGACAGTGAAGGCTCGCTGGATCACTTGTCACTAAAAGATCCAGGGAACCGGGGAACCCAACCCGAGGCGGTAACGGAATGCTGACGCTTGTTCCAGTGATGATCCTGTCCATCGGCGTCTGTCCTGGGATCAAGATCCTCTCCGAAGGGTGCTGCACCATCCCGGCCGAGAGCTGGTTCCCCCTCCACCTGAACGGATACGAGGCCTCCGCCTTGGCTTGTCCCGGCTTCACGGCGACCCGCATCGTCTACTCTCCCCCCGTTGCCAACGGCATGGAGGCCTGGTCCGTGGTCGAGGCGCCGGACGGGTCGCTTCAGTGCGGCGTGATCGATATGTCCTTCGTGCCGGTAATCACCAGGTTCCAGCCCGAGGATGCCAGGGGCTGGCAGGCCCTGGCCTGTGTTTCGCAGGCCGACACCCTCTGGACCTGCCTCCTCGAGGGCACGGACGAGTGGGAGAACGGCCCCGTGGTTTCCGGGTCTCAGGAATCCGGGTATCTCCTCGGCAGCCGCCCGGATTGCAGCAGGAACTGGACGAGGATCGCGAGGATCGCGCCCACAGGAGAGGTCATCTTCTCGACGCTGCTCACCAGCGTCTATCTGCTCGACCTGCAGGAACCGATCGGCGAAACCGGCCCGTCCGTGGCCTCGCTGGACATGACCTCCTCCGGCGACGTGGTCGTCGCGGGGCGTGTCTCGCAGTGGTACACCTCGCCCGAGGAATGGTTCGTCTGCCTCCTGGACGGCGAAACAGGCATCCCGATCTGGAAGGCGACAGGGGCGGGAATGGGGCTGGCAGGTCTGTACCAGGTCATCGAGGCTCCTTCCGGCGTCCTGATCGGGGTCGGGGCGACATCGCCCGCCGGAGACGGGCGGAATCCCTGGGTCTGGGGTCAGGAGCATCCTCTCATCGTAGTGATCGGACAGGACGGATCGGTACTCATGGAGGAAACGCCGGCCCTTGGAACCGGTGTCTCGCTGTCGGGCATCGCCCCTCTCGATGCCACGGACTGTTTCCTTGCCGTCGGGAAGCGCCCGGAGGCTCGCTGGATGGAAGTGTTCCGCCTCAGGATAGCGACGGGCACGCACTGTCCCTGATCTGATCCGACCATGCCACCTCGAATATGGGTGGCCGCTCTCAGCGATCGCGCAGGCATACCGTTTACGACAGACTGCCGTTCATCCGCTGTGGGTCCGCACTGTGCGTAGATGACATCATCCTGTGGTTCAGGCGCAATAGATTCCAGGCGTAAGTGGCGGGAATCGCCTTCCGGACGGATCACGACGAAGCCGGCGGGCGTGCTTTCGTGATGGATTACAAGGTATGTTTAATCGATTCCGGAGCCGTGATTTATGGCTAACAGATTGCCTTCCATCGAAATGCGACTGCATCTCAAGCATCTCAAGCCAGGGCTGATCATTTGCCCAGCAGGATGACCATCGAGGCGGCGGACCCGGAGGACGAGTCGAGCCTCAGCAAGTAGCACCCGGAGGGAAGCTGCGTGCCGGTTCCGTCCGTTCCCGGAACCATGACCGTGCCGGAAGCCCCCGACCCGGCCTGCAGATCACAGGACCAGACCCGGCGGCCCGACAGATCGTACATTTCGAGAGTCGCATCAAACACTGCGGGACCGGGCAGGCTCCACGACACGCTGAAGGCGCCCCGGGCGGGATTCGGGGAGGCCGGGCCGAGAAGCGTGCCGGATTCCGGAGACTGCTGCCCGCCCTCTATTCCCGTCTGACGGGAAACGAAAACTTCGGCGGGATCGCCCAGGTAGTTGTTCTCCTGAAGAACCCAGTTCTGCAGGATCATTCCGCCTGCCGCCTTGAAGGCGTCCTTCGCCGCGGCCTGCATGTCGCCGATCCGCTGGATTCCGAAAACGAAGAGCTGGTTGGCGAAGTGGATCTCGAGCCATTCCGACGGGCCCACGGACGGAGGAGTGCCCCATCCGTAGTTGGAGTTGTACATGACTGCGACTGCCCCGCCGTCGGGCCACATCATCAGCCGCTCGGCGCTGCATCCGTTGACGGAGAGCATGCCGGGATCGCACGCCATGGAATGGAAGATCGTCAGCTTGTCGGAGTTGGACATGCCGGTGTAGTTCTGATTCGTGAACATGTTGCCCGGACTGTAGTACCAGTAGACCCCGCCCGGACCTCCATGTCCCTGGTCACTGACGTAGCTCGCTCCCCGGTTGATAATGTCGATCTGGTCGTTGGGGTGGCCCGACCGGGATTCGTATCGCCTTATCTGCGTCCACGACGGGGGTATCCGTTTCGAGATCGAGTCGCAGACGAAGCTCCCCCAGTAGCCGTCGGGTTCGACATCGGGCCATAGACCTGCGCCGCAGAGCAGAGCCGTCGTGCGCCAGGCGCCCTCGGCGGATTCCGTCTCGTAGGCGATGGCCTTCGAAACCATCGTGGCTATGTGCAACTGAACGTCCGAGCTGAACCTGCCTACCGTGATGTCGGAGTAGTAGTCGATCCAGTCGGTGTTCTCGCCGTACAGATGGTCGCCGTCGCCGTCCCACATCCTGGTGAGGTCGGAGAAGTAGAGGTCGGCGGTCTGGGCGAGCATGAGGCTGTCGCCGCCCACGACCAGGCTGGAGATCCTCTGGGTCGGGCCCCAGTCACCGACGATCAGGGCGTAGATCAGCCCCTGGTTCTCATAGGCGTGCTTGAGGTAGTTCCTGATCTGTTCCTGCGTGTCGTAGCCGGTGTAGTTCGCGTAGATCGAGTCGAGTGTCACGTATGCGGCCTCGAGCCCCGTAGAGTTCCGGTGGTCCACCAGAGGCTGGAGGGTGGCCTCGATCGAGGCCGGGCCTATCGCCACCCAGACCGGCCAGGAGTCGTCTGTTTCCCTCTCTTCGGGACGGCAGGCTTCGAGATCCCGGGGATTGTCGACGATGTTTTCCAGAATGGCCCGGGCGTGCCCGATCTGCCCTTCGGTCAGGCAGAGGCGCTCGACTGCGGGATCGGGCGAGTACGAGAGGGTGATCCTGGCTTCGGTGATCACGGAGAGCCTTCCCGAGAGCGGATTGTACGAGAAGGGCGAGATCGAGACCGACCCGAGCTGAAATCCGGTCCGCGTTCCGGTGCAGGTCGCGACCACGGGCGATGCGGGGAAAACCTCATCTGAGAGGTATATCCCGGGGTCACGAAGGAACGGGCCGGGCCCCTCTCCGAACGAATCCCGGGAGTTTGGACCAGATTTTAAAAACGATCTGGAGGTAACGCGGACGGGGAGAACGTTGTGAAAGCCGTCGATCACGGCTTCGGTGACGATCTCCATCTCCGCGCCCGTCACGGACATCCCCTGCGGGATTACGAACGTGTGCGTCACGACGGGGAGGTTGGGCTGACCCTCGTCGAACCAGGTGAGCCCGCCCGGGCATTCCGGAAGCGCTCCGCCGGCGTATTCGGTGACGAGACGGACTCCCCGGGGGAGGGAGAAATCGAAGGAAATCTCGCCGGCCGGCGCAGAAGCTGCCAGCAGAACCGCTGCAAACACGATGTATCTCATCTCATCCCCCGGGAGTGTTGTGGAATGCCGTCGGACTCGTGTTAGAATATGTGCATTAAGGATCGCGAGCGGTCGGGCGGCTTTCCGGCCTGATCGGAACATGGGACGGGAGGTCGGTGATGGACCGGATACTCGTGGGGAAGGGAGTCGAGCAGGTCAACCTGCTCGCAAGGTATGGAAACCGGCACGGCCTTGTCGCCGGGGCGACCGGCACGGGCAAGACCGTGTCCCTCATGGTGCTGGCCGAAGGATTCTCCCGCATGGGCGTCCCGGTCTTCATGGCGGACGTGAAGGGCGACGTGGCCGGCCTGGCCATGCCGGGCGAGATGACGGACAGGATCAGGGAGAGGGTCGCCTCCATCGGGATCGACGGTTACTCCTGCGAGGCCAGCCCGGTCATCCTGTGGGACCTCTACGGCAGGAAGGGGCACCCCGTCCGCACCACAGCAACCGAGATGGGCCCTACACTCATGGCCAGGATACTCGAACTCAACGACACCCAGTCGGGAGTCCTCGAGATCGTCTTCAGGCTGGCCGACGACCAGGGGCTGCTCCTCCTGGACCTTGCGGACCTCAGGGCGCTCCTGGGCTTCGTCGCCGAGAACCGTAAGGACGTCTCCACCGAGTACGGTCTGGTGTCGGCATCCTCCATAGCCGCCATACAGCGCGCCCTCCTGAGGCTCGAGAATGATGGAGGAAAAGGCTTTTTCGGAGAACCCGCCCTCGAACTGGGAGACCTGATGAGAACCGATCTCCAGGGCAGGGGTGTGATCAGCATCCTGGCGGCGGACCAGCTCGTACTCAAGCCCCGTCTGTATTCCAGCTTCCTGCTCTGGCTGCTGTCCGAACTCTTCGAGAATCTGCCGGAGGTCGGGGACGAGGACAGACCGAGGATGGTCTTCTTCTTCGACGAGGCTCACCTGCTCTTCGCCGACGCGCCTCCGGCCCTTCGGCAGAAGGTGGAGCAGGTGGTCCGCATCATCAGATCCAAGGGAGTCGGCGTTTATTTCTGCTCTCAGTTCCCCGATGACATTCCTGAAGAGGTGCTGGGCCAGATGGGGAACCGCATCCAGCACGCCCTCCGCGCCTTCACCCCCCGCGACCTCAAGGCCGTCAAAACCGCCGCGGAGACGTTCGTTCCCAACCCACCCCTCGACGTAGCCGAGGTGATCTCGCAACTCGCCGTCGGAGAGGCCCTCGTTTCGATGCTCCGCGACAAGGGCGTGCCCATGCCGGTCGAACGGGCGACCATCTGCCCGCCGAGGTGCAGGATGGGCTCCATCACGGAGGCCGAACGCGACGAAGTGCGCAGAAGGAGCCCTCTCGGCTCCAGATACGACGTCCCCGTGGACAGGGAATCCGCCTTCGAGATCCTGGCGAAGCGCGCCGCCCAGGCCGCCGCCCCTGCGGCGGAGGAGAAGAAGAGCGGGGAGGAGAAGCAGAGGGGCAGACTGGGCGAAATTCTCTGGGGCACGGGAAGGCGCCAGGGGATGGTCGAGACTTTCGCCAAGCAGACCATGAGGACCGTGGGCAGCCAGGTCGGGAGGTCGATCTTCCGGGGTCTCCTTGGCGGGATAACGGGGAGGCGCTAGCTCTTCCGGGGCCTCCGGGAGCCGATCCAGCTCATCAGGACGGCGCCTGCCACCGCCGCGTTGAGCGACTCGACATCCTCGGTCTGCGGCACCGAGAGGGCGCCGCGGCAGAATGCGGAAGCCCCGGCGGACAGGCCGTGCGCCTCGGAACCGACGACGAGGGCGCATCTTTCGGGGATTGAGGCGGAGTAGACGGGCCGCCCCCTCTTCTCGGCCGCCAGAGCCGTATACCCGGCATCCGTCAGAATCGAGGCCGCCCTCCCGGCATCCAGGCCGCGGATCACGGGCAGCCACGCGTTCACGCCTGCGGCGGCTCTCGTCACCTTCGGCGAGTAGAGATTGCACGTCCCGGAGAGCGACAGCACCGCGGCGAATCCGAAGGCGGCGGCGCACCGCAGCAGGGTGCCGGCGTTCCCGGGGTCGGCGATCCCGTCCAGAACGAGTACTGTCGAGGGATCACCGCCCGCCTCCAGCCCGGCGGGCTGGACGGGCAGCCTGCAGACGGCGGCCAGCCCCTGAGAATGCACCGTGTCGGATATGAGCCGGAAGATCTTCTCCGGAAGAAGGAGTGCCCGCCCCTCTTCGAGGCGCCGGGGAATGTCCGGGAAATCGACTCCCTCGCACACGAGCACTTCCAGGACGATGCCGGGGCTGCGTACCGCGAGATCCCGGATGAACCTGGGGCCTTCCACGAGGAAGGCCCCATGCTTGTCCACCCCTCTGGGAGTCGAGAGTTCGACCGCCCGCCTGACGGAGCGGTTGTCCGGGGACTCGATCCTCTCCACGGGATCAGGAAGGATGCCGGCCCGAAGCCAGTATCCTGTCTATGATCTCCGATATGCCGGCACCGGGGACGAATCCAACGAGTTCCCGCAGCCTGGTCACGTCGGGAACGCGCCTCTGCATGTCCTCGAAATCCTTCGGATACGCCTCGTCGTAGGGGACGATCCTGATCTCGGACCGGGATTCCGTCTTCTCCCGCACCAGCCTGGCCAGGTCCATGATCGAGATTTCCTCGGTCGATCCGATGTTAACGGCCAGACCGATCGAGCCGGGTGTATCCAGCAGAGCCAGAATGCAATCGACAACCTCGTAGACCAGGCTGAAGCACCTGGTCTGCGTTCCGTCGCCGTAAACCGTGATGGGATCCCCCGCCAGGGCCTGCCTGATGAAGCGCGGGAGGACCATCCCGTATCTGCCGGACTGCCTGGGGCCCACGGTGTTGAAAAGCCTTCCGATGGTTACGGGCAGCCCCCGGTCCTTGGCGTAGGCCAGGGCTAGGAACTCGTCTATGGTCTTGGAGCAGGCGTAGCTCCAGCGGCTTCGACTTGTCGCCCCGAAGACGAGGTCGCCTTCCTCGTCGAAGGGGACCGCCTCGCTCTTGCCGTAGACCTCCGAGGTGGAGGCGATGAACGTCCTCCGCCCCTTCTTGCCCGCAGCGTGGAGCACGTTTTCGGTACCCCTGACGTTCACCGCGATGGTCTCCACCGGGTGGCGGATGATGGTCTCCACGCCGACCGCGGCGGCCAGGTGGATCACGGTGCCGCAGAGGTCCACGGCCTCGGCCACGAGCGACTCGTCGCAGACGGAGCCTATGGTGTAGCTGAACTCAGGATTCGAGACGCAGCCTTCGAGGTTGGCGAGATTTCCCGTGGACAGGTCGTCCACCACGAGGACGCTGTTCCCCTTCGCAAGAAGGGCCTCGCAGACATGCGAACCGATGAAGCCGGCGCCGCCCGTGACCAGGCAGTCGTAGCTGCGGATCTTCAGGTTTCCCATCTCCTCCTAGTGCGGAATCATCGCGAGGAGGATACCGGCCGCGATCGCGCTTCCGATGACGCCCGCCACGTTGGGACCCATAGCGTGCATGAGCAGGTGGTTCTTCGGGTCGTACTGCCGCCCCACGATCTCGGACACGCGGGCCGAGTCAGGAACGGCAGACACGCCGGCCGATCCGATCAGCGGGTTTATCTTGTTCTCTCCCTTGAGGAAGAGATTCATGAGCTTGGCGAAGAGCACGCCTCCCGCAGTTGCGGCGGCGAAGCTGGCCGCCCCGAGGACGAAGATCAGTATCGACTGCGGCGTAAGGAAGTAGCTCGCCTGCGTGCTCGTGCCCACCGAGAAGCCCAGCAGCATCACGACGATGTTGTTGAGGGCGTTCTGTGCGCTGTCGGAGAGGCGGTTTGTGACTCCGCTCTCCCTCAGGAGGTTCCCGAAGAAGAGCATGCCCAGGAGGGTTATGGCCCCGGGCGCTATGAAGGCCGTGATGATGAAGGACACGATGGGGAATAGAACCTTCTCCGTCTTTGACACCCGCCTGGCGGGCTTCATCCTGATCCGGCGCTCGGCCGGGGTGGTGAGCAGCTTCATTATCGGGGGCTGGATCACCGGAACCAGACCCATGTAGGAGTATGCGGCTATGGCTATCGCGCCCAGGAGATGGGGGGCCATCTGGCTGGCGACGAAGATCGCCGTGGGACCGTCGGCGCCTCCGATGATGCCGATGGCGGCGGCCTCCTTCAAGTCGAAGCCGAGAAGGAGGGACCCCATCAGGGTGAGAAAGATCCCTATCTGCGCGGCGGCTCCGAGGAGGAGCAGCTTCGGGTTGGAGAGCAGGGCGCTGAAGTCGGTCATGGCGCCTATCCCGAGGAAGATCAGCGGCGGGAAGAGCCCGCTGGAGACCCCGAAATAGAGCAGGTTGAAGACCGACTGTTGTCCGTTCAGCACGTCCTGGTAGCCGATCGGCATGAGGGCGGGATCGTAGGGGATGTTCCCCGCGATGATCCCGAAGCCGATCGGGACCAGCAGGAGCGGTTCGTAGTTCTTCCTGACGGCGAGCCCGATCATCGCCAGCCCCACCGCGATCATGATCAGGTTTCCGACCTCGATGTTCCCGAATCCCGTGACCCGGAAGATGCTCGACAGATCGGACGCGGTGCTCGACTGGACGCCCGCTGCGGCCGTCAGCACGCCGAGGAGGCGGTCGGCCGGGGACATTCAATCAACTCCCTATCTTCATCAGCAGTGCGTTTTCGAGAACGGTATCCCCCTGCTTCACGGGGACGCTCGTAACAACTCCTGTGAACGGGGACTCTATTTCATTCTCCATCTTCATAGCTTCCATGATGGCGACTGGCTGGCCCTCCCGGACCTGATCGCCCTCCTTCACCATCAGCTTCAGTATCAGGCCGGGCAGCGGGGCGAGTATGTCGCCCTTCGTCACCGAGCTGGCGATGCCCGGGGGGGTTGTCTTGTCCGGAGCCTCGGCGGCGCTCACGACATGAGGCCTGGTCTCGATCCTGGGGGTCTTCGAGACCGCCTTTCTGGGGCCCTCGAGCTCCACCTGGAAGCTCTTCCCGTTCACCATCACGTCCACCCGGTCGTCCATCATCCTGCCGATGTTGACGTCGTATTGCTTCCCGTTCACGAAAACCCTGTATTCAGGCATCAGAGACTCCTGTTCCGCGAGCGGCTCCCGAGGGCCTGCCTGCCGAGGAGCGCCTCGGCCCGGCCCGCGAGACGCCACGGCCTGTAAGGCTTGTCATACAAGCCAAGCGTCAGACGCACGTGCTCGATCTGTTCCAGGCTCTTGAGGTGGGCGTTTATCGCGCAGACGGCTGCGGCGACCTCCTCGTCGGTCACGGCCGGGTTCTGGACGGTCTGTTCCTGGACGGCCTCCTCGCGCCTGGCGGCCTTCCTGCTCTCGATCCTCTCCACCACCCGCCTGAGCTGCGGCAGGGTAAGGGTCAGAACCACGAGACCGATGAAAACGATGACCATCCCGACGACGGAGACGCGGGCTCCCTGGGTCAGGAGCGCGTCATCCGCCTGGGCAACGGCTGCGACAAGCAGCGTACCGGCCGTCATAGAGGGATGTTCCCGTGCTTCTTGGAGGGCATGAACCGCCTCTTGCCCGAGAGCATTTCGAGTGCGCGGATCACTCTGAACCTCGTCGTGGACGGCACGATCACGTCGTCCACGTAGCCTCGCTCGGCCGCGGTGAACGGATTGGCGAAGTGCTCCTTGTATTCCTCGACGAGCTCCTTCTTCCGGTCCGCAGGCGACTGGGCCTTCTCGAGCTCCTTGCTGAAGATGATCTCCACCGCGCCCTCGGGGCCCATGACAGCGATCTCCGCGCTGGGCCATGCGTAGTTCACGTCGGCTCTCAGGTGCTTGGAACTCATCACGTCGTAGGCGCCGCCGTAGGCCTTGCGGACGATGATCGTAACCTTCGGCACCGTTGCCTCGGCGAAGGCGTAGAGCAGCTTGGCGCCGTTGCGGATTATGCCGCCGTACTCCTGCTTCGTGCCCGGCATGAAGCCGGGGACGTCGACGAAGGTCACGACGGGGATGTTGAAGGCGTCGCAGAAACGCACGAACCTGGCGCCCTTTACCGAGGCGTCGATGTCGAGCACGCCCGCGAGGAACGAGGGCTGGTTAGCTACGATACCGACCGACCTGCCGTTCATCCTGGCGAATCCGACTATGATGTTGGGAGCGAACATCCTCTGTATCTCGAGGAACTCGCCTCCGTCCACGACCGCCGAGATGATCTTGCGCATCTCATAGGGCTTGTTCGGGTTGTCGGGGATGAAGTCGTCGAGCCAGTCCTCCATCCTGTCGGGTGGATCGGTGGGCGTGACTGCGATCGGATCCTCCATGTTGTTCTGTGGGATGTAGCTCACGAGCTTGCGCACGAAGAGCAGGGCGTCCTGCTCCGTCTTGCAGGTGAGGCTTGCGACACCGCTGCGGGTCGCGTGGATGTGCGCGCCGCCGAGCTGGTCGACGGTGACGTCCTCGCCTGTAACGGTCTTCACGACCTTCGGGCCGGTGACGAACATGTAGCTCGTGTTCTCGACCATGATCGTGAAGTCCGTGATGGCGGGGCTGTAGACGGCACCGCCGGCGCAGGGCCCCATGATCACGGAGATCTGCGGTATCACGCCGGAATAGACGACGTTGCGGAGGAAGATTTCACCATAGCCCGCCAGGCTCTCGATCCCCTCCTGGATGCGGGCTCCGCCCGAGTCGTTCAGCCCGATCACGGGAGCGCCGTTCTCGGCCGCCATCTCCATGATCTTGATGACCTTCTCGGCGAACGTCTCGGAGAGGGATCCTCCGAAGACGGTGAAGTCGTGCGAGAAGACGTAGACCAGTCTCCCGTCGATCGTCCCGTAGCCGGTCACCACTCCGTCCCCGGGAAAGTGCCTGGAGTCGATGCCGAAGTTCGTGCACCTGTGGGACACGAACATGTCGAACTCTTCGAAGCTCCCCTCGTCGAGCAGCAGCTCGATCCTTTCGCGGGCGGTCAGCTTGCCGAGTGCGTGCTGCTTCTCGATTCGATCGAGACCGCCGCCCTCCTGGGCCTTTTCCCGCTGCTTGAGGAGTTTCTCGACTTTCTCCGCCGATGTCATAGGCCCTCTTCCTTTTCGCTGTTGCCGTGTTCACATATCTCGGTCAATACCCTGCCGGACGACCTGGGGTGGATGAAGGCGATCCTGCTGCCGCCGGCGCCCACCCTGGGTTCGCGGTCTATCATCTCCACGCCCTTCTCCATGATAGTCCGAACGACGCCCGCCGCGTCGCTGACGGAGTAGGCGATGTGGTGTATTCCCTGTCCCCGCTTCTCGAGGAACTGGGCTATCGGGCTGTCCGGGGAGAGCGGTTCGAGAAGCTCGATCCTCGCCTCCCCGACGCGGAACATGGCCACCCTAACCTTCTGGGAGGGGACCTCCTCGCGTCCGAGGTCCTCGAGGCCGAGCACGTCGCGGTAGAAGGGCACGGATGCGTCGAGGCTCTCCACTGCAATTCCTATGTGGTCAATACGATCTATCATACTACACCGGAGCCCTTCCCGAGAGCGCGGCGATACGCTCCCCTATCTCGTATGGCGTGGTCTCTCCCGCGAGGACCATGTCGACGGCCTTCTCGATCCCATAGCTGCGCTCGAGCAGTTCCAGCGCGAACCTCGTTCCCTGCTCCGCGGCGACCCGGAGCAGGTTCTCCCTGACCCTGCCGCGCCTGACGGCTTCGAAGTCCCTGCCCGACGAAAGAAGGTCGTCGAGCTTCGAAAACAGGTCTTCGAGCCCTTCCCCGGTAGCCACCGAACACTTGACCACCTGCGGCACCGGCCTGCCCTCCCGGACAAACTCCAGGCTCGCCCGGACAACCGTCTCGAGCTGGTCCATCCCCGGCCGGTCGGCCTTGTTCAGGACTATCAGATCCCCGATCTCCATGATGCCGGCCTTCATCATCTGCACGTCGTCACCGAGACCGGGTACCAGTACCAGGACGGTCAGGTCGGCTACCGAGACCACCTCGATCTCGCCCTGCCCCACACCTACGGTCTCGATCAGAACCGGGTCGAATCCGCCGGCTGCCAGAACCTCGGCGGCCTGAGCGGTGCTGCTCGCCAGCCCCCCTATGTGCCCCCTGCTGCCCATGCTGCGGATGAACACGTCGGGATCGCAGGCATGACGCTGCATCCTGAGCCTGTCGCCGAGAATCGCTCCACCCGAGAACGGAGAGGAGGGATCGACGGCTATGACGCCGGGGCGCCTGCCCCTGCTCTTCCAGTGGGCGATCAGCACATCCGCCAGGCTGCTCTTGCCCGCGCCCGGAGGCCCGGTCAGACCGACCGAGCGCGATGCCGGGGACGGGTCGTAAAGCTTGTGCATCAGGACCGAGGCTTCAGGGCCGCCGTTCTCTACGACGGTCAGCGCACGGGCCAGTCCCCGCAGGTCCCCGCGCCTTACCAGGCCTGCGAGATGCACGGGATCGATCGCGGACAAGAACACCTCCGGCCGGAATCAGGCCCTGGTCCCGGCCGTCGCCCCTGCCTCGAACTCCTTCTCGACGAATTCCACCACTTCGGAGGCGGAGGCGCCCGGGGTGAAGATCGCCCTGAATCCGGCGGTCTTCAGACCGGGAATGTCCTCGTCGGGGATCACTCCGCCGCCGAACAGGATGATGTCGGAAGCCCCCCGGGCGGAGAGCTGCCTGGCAACCTCCGGGAAGAGGTGGTTGTGGGCGCCGGAAAGAAGGGAGAGCCCGACGAAATCCACGTCCTCCTGAACCGCGGCGGCGGCAATGGCTTCAGGCGTCTGCCTGATGCCCGTGTAGACGACTTCCATGCCGGCGTCACGCAGGGCGCGTGCGATGTACTTCGCGCCCCTGTCGTGCCCGTCGAGGCCCGGCTTGGCGATCAGTATCCTTATCTTCCTCTCACCCATCAGTGAGCCTCCGGTTCATTGCCTTCAACAAGACGGTACAGCAGAATCAACTAAACCCCCGCAGGCTCGTCAAGACACCGAGCTTCCCGAACGCAGCACGGTCCGCCATATTCCACAATACAGGCGCGTACTCTTCTTTCAACGGCGGGCTGCCTTCCGGAGGTCATAACATGTTCGGAAGCATTGCAATCTGTTCCGGAAGATCGAGCGAGGCCCTTACCGGCAGGATCTGCGAACTGCTGGGAGTGGAGCCCGAGCCGGCCGAGTTCATCGAGTTCTCGAACGGGAACCTGATGGTCAACTTCACCGGCGGAACCGTCAGGGAGAAGGACGTTTTCGTCATCCAGTCCGGCGAACGGTCGATCTTCCAGGACCGCAGCGAAGCCTTCGGAACTGTATCGGGGGACATACTCGAACTTCTCCAGATGATGTACGCAATAAAGGACAGCGCCGGCAGGATCACGGCCGTGACCCCCTACTTCCCTTACGCCCGGAGCGACAAGAAGGACAAGCCCCGCATCGCGATAACCGCCAAGATGATGTTCGATCTTATCGCGGCGGTGCGGGCGAGCCGGGTGCTTACGATGACGCTGCACTGCCCCCAGAGCCAGGGATTCAGTGACATCCCGGTGGACCAGCTCCACGCGCAGGGAACCTTCATGAAGAAGATCCTCGAGCTGGGCCGGGAGAAGATCGGATTTCTCGCGCCCGACTCGGGCAGCATAACGGACAACGACGCGATGGCGGTCTACGTCTCCAGAGCCATAAAGGATGCCGGCGGAGCGCCGGACGTTGTGACCGGATACGTGAAGAAGGTGCGTTTCGACGATTCCGAACGGCCCCAGGTGAGATCGGTGGAGGGCATCGACAACTTCGAGAACCGCACAGTGATCATGTGCGACGACGAGATACTGTCGGGGCGCAGCCTGGTCCAGTCGGCCCAGACGGCCCGGGACCGCGGCGCCGAGGAGATCTTCGCCTTCGTCACCCACGGGGTCCTGTCGGGTCAGGCTGTGAAACTGATCGAGGAAAGCCCGATCACCAGGCTCTTCATCACGGACACCATCGAGTTCAACAGCGAGGCTGCAGCGGCCGTGAACGGCGGGCCCGTGACGAAGATCGAGACCGTGACGGTGGCCCCGGTGTTCGCGGAGGCGATCAAGCGCATCCACTCGGGTCAGAGCCTCAGCAGCCTCTTCCTCTAGAATCCTTCAGATCGTTTTTAACATCTGGACCAAATTCCGCAGCGGTCCGATCTCCAAAACGGTGTTTCCTGATGTGGCAGAACGATATGCCGCCGGTCTTCGCATAGTGGTCCTGGTGGTACTCCTCGGCGGGCCAGAACCTGCCTGCCGGGACGACCTCGGTGACCACGCCGTATCCCCGCCCGCGTAGGATTCCGATCAGCCTCTCCGCTTCAATTCTCTGCGATTCGTCGGTGTAGAAGACGGCGGACCTGTACTGCCGCCCGCGGTCCGGCCCCTGGCCGTCCTTCTGCGTCGGGTCGTGGATCTCGAAGAACAGCCGGGCGAGATCGGTGAAGCTGGTCGCCGCCGGATCGAAGACCACCTCTATCGCCTCGGCGTAGTCTGTGGAGCCGGAGCAGACCATTTCATAGGAAGGGTCGGGCTCCACGCCCCCTGTGTATCCGACAGTCGTCCGGATTACTCCGGGATGAACGCCGAAGTGCTGCTGCATCCCCCAGAAACAGCCGCCGGCGAAGATCGCCCTTCCGGGGGCGGAAGGGTCGGCGCCCTGTCCGCCGGTTGCCAAGGCGGGTTCGAGCCCCGGCGACGCCGAGTTCACGCGGTGCCAGCTGTTCGTGCCGGTAAATGCCTCGCCCTCGCAGACATGGCCCGGATGCTCTCCGCATGGGACGCAGACTGTCTCCGTCCTGGAGCCGTCCGGATCGGGAACGAACCTTGCCATCAGGTGTCTCCTCCTGCCTGATCAACTGAACGCGCCGAGCGGAGGCTCCTGAAGAACGACCGCATCAGCCGGGCCGACTCCTCCTCCATGACTCCTCCCGTGACTTCGGGATAATGGTTGAGGTTCTGCATCCCGGCGATGTCCGTCACCGACCCGAAAGCCCCGAAGCGCGGATCGGGCGCCCCGAAGACGATCCTGGCCACCCGGGCTATGACACAGAGACCGCCGCACATCAGGCACGGCTCGACCGTGCTGGCCAGGACCGAGCCCTCCAGCCGCCAGTCGCCGAGAGCCTCCGCCGCACTGTCCATGACCAGATGTTCGGCATGGGCGTGTGGACGGCCGAGCTCCTTGGTTCGGTTGTGAGCCTGGAACAGCCTCCCGTCGGGAAGAGCGAGAACCGCCCCCACGGGAACCTCACCTGCGTTCAGAGCGGCCCTCGCCTGATCGAGGGCCATCTCCATCAGTCCGGCGTCGGATATCACGGCAATCTGTCCGGCTGCATCGCCAGAGCTTGGGTCAGCCGCGTCCGCGGGCCATCAGGGCCTCGATGTCGGAGGGCTCCCTCGGAATCATGTCCGAGAGGATCGTGTTCCCCTCTCCGCCGACCATCACGTCGTCCTCGATCCGTATGCCGGTGGACTCGGCTGCGACGTAGAGGCCGGGCTCCACGGTGAAGACCATGCCCGGTGCGATGGGTGTCTCGGCGAGCGCCTCGTCGTGCGTGTCCAGCCCGAGGTGGTGGCCGGTGCGATGGTAGTAGACCGCATCGATACCGGCCGGCTCATGGATGATGCCTGCCGCAGCGAGCCTCTCCGCATAGGCCTCGCTGACCTCCAGGTTCCATGCCGCGTGCAGCTTGCCCGGAGACAGGCGGTGTATCGCATCGCGCTGCGTCTCAAGAACCATCTCGACAAGCTGCCTCTGCCGGTCGGTGTAGCGCCCGTTCACGGGCACCGTGCGGGTTATGTCCGAACAGTAGAGCTTCCAGGCCGCTCCGAAATCGATGAGGAGGAGGTCGCCATCCTCCAGTACGGCGTCGTTGCTCGTGTAGTGGAGACAGGTGGCTCTGGCGCCGCCTGCGGCTATCACAGGGAAGGCCTCCCTTGCTCCGGATGCGATGAAGACCCTCTGCAATTCGGCCTCTATGACGCATTCTCGTATGCCAGGCCGAAGGATCGACAGGGCCGCCGCGAAAGCCTCACCCGTGATCCCTGCGGCCTTCCTGATGAGCTCAGCCTCCTTCTCGTCCTTCACCATCCTCATGGCGTGGATGTGGGGCGAGAGGCGACCGTGGGTTCTGTCGGGCCAGGCCTTCGAGAGTTTCCAGGCGAAGCGCTGCCTCTGCCCACGGGGTTGTCCGAGGCCTGCGACGGGATAGTCCACGAAGACGTGCTCGATCCCCCCGCGCATGAGGCTCCGGTCGATCGCACCCTCCCAGTCCCTGTCAGTCCTTACCGTGGCGATCCCCGAGACAGTCGAGGCCTCCTCCGCGGTGAGCTTCCTGCCCCACCACTTCTCGTACTCGGGATCGAACGGGTCGGTGAACAGGGTTTCGACCGTATCCCCCGCCGGAGTTCTGAAGAGGAGCAGCCAGGTGTTCTCCTGGGTCAGCCCCGTGAGATAGAACAGGTTCCTCGACGGGGCATAGGTGTGGGATGCATCCGCCGAGGAAGGTTTCACACTGGTCGGGGGGATGACGGCCAGGCTCCGCTCCGGGAGCCGGTCAAGCAGAGCCGCCCTTCGGGCCGAATAATCCTGGGCGGAGAACATCCTGCAACCTCCGTTCTTAGTTGATGACCAGATCAGCCTCGGGGAGCTTCGGAACATTATGCACCCCTTGCCTGTCCAGCCAGTCCTCAGGAAGCGTCGCGGCAGGACGGCGCTCCCCTGATCCTGAACATGCCGCGACGGGGGAGTATGGAGGAAGGGCCGCCTGACGGCGGCCCCTTCAACACGGAACCTGATCGGATCAGCTCTTGATTTCGATCTTCTTGTGTATGGCCCTGTCCTCCTTGGGGAGAACGATCGAGAGCACTCCTTCGGAGCACTGGGCGGTTGCCTCCTCGGGCTTCACGTCGACCGGGAGGGCGATGGCGCGGACGAAGGAGCCGTAGCGCATCTCGCGGTGATGGTAGCGCTTCTCGGCCTTGTCTTCCTCCTTCACTTCCTTCTTCTCGCCCTTGATCGTGAGCACGCCGTTCGAGAACTGGATGTCGATCTCGTCCTTGCAGAGCCCCGGGAGCTCCAGTCTGACCTCGAGCGTATCCCTGGTCTCTATCACATCCACGGCGGGAACCCAGTCGAAACCGCTGCCGGCGCCGGGGAAGAAGTCCTCGAGCATCCTGTTCATGGTATAGCTGGCCCAGTCGGCTGGAGTCAGATATCTCTCTCGTCTGCGATCCGGAAGGTTTGCCATTCCTCTACCTCCTTCTTCCGTATCGAAGCCGTTCATCCGGCTTTCCGCCATATGTAACAGCAATAGATCTGCCAGCCGGCATAATTGCTTAACATGATGCAATGCAACAGGTAATGACGAGCGAGATACGCCGGCAAATCGATCTGGCGCGCTTTCAGGCCTTCCTGGCCGACACACTCCCCCTCCAGGAGAACGTCCTCCTCCCGGCTGCATGCCCCGCCGACGGCTCGATGCCGCCGGAGCGCCGGGTTCCGGAACGGTCTGAGCGAATCGGGAAGGGTCGGAAGGGCCGGGGATCAGCGCTCCCCCGGGAGGGTCATCCTCCTCATGCCGGCAATGTAGAGTCCTGCGGCGGCCAGGGCGAAGGCCAGGCCCTGGCCGGCCAGGATCAGGATTGCCGTTGTGTCCGGCCAGCCCAGGCCGGTGTGGGCAGGCATGGCAGCGGTTGTGATGCGGAACGCGGAGGTGAAGATGCTGCCGTTCGGGTCCACGAGCGGGATGAGCGAGTAGAGGGTGATTATTCCAGAGAAGACGGAGGCCGCCGCCGGAGTGGTGAGGAGGCCGGCCAGGGCGGCTGCGCCCGAAGTCCAGGAGACAGAGGCGAGCCCGACCAGGATGACCGGCATGAGGTTTCCGGCAGGGTGGCCGGCCAGGGCGGCCAGGATGGCCAGCCAGGCCATCACAAGGAGCGATGATGAGAACAGAAACTGTGCAAGGAGCACCTGCCAGAACCCGGATGCCCGGCGGATCGGCAGGAGGAGGCATGATCCGAACCAGGCGGAACCCCAGAACACCGAGAAGAATCTTCCCCCCGCGAAGGCCGAGATAAGACAGACGGCGAAGGTGGCGCTCAGAAACGCCGACTGCACACCGCTAAGGCCGGTCGTGCACGTGATCTCGAACGGGTCGAGGAGGGAGACGGTGACGACGATCACTACCGGTATGAGGAAGTAGGGGGACAGGTACGACTGCATCAGCCTGTCCGTGGCTTCGTGGAAGAAGAACCCCCTCATCCCGTCGCTCCGATCGAGACGATGGAGTCGGCCTCGGCGGCCAGTTCCCCGGGGTTCACGGACAGGACCGCGACGGCGCACCCCGCGGTCCTGGCATCCACAAGAATTCCGACGACATCCGGAATCCTGACGAGAGGGACACCCTCGAGAGGCTCGCAGACGGCAAGAACCCTGGGAGAGAGCAGGGCCGGCAGGGCGAGGGTCATAAAGCGCGGAATCCATCCGGGAAGCCGCCCGGAACGGATTCTGGCATCCTTCTCGAGGCCGCTTCGAGCCAACCAGTCATCGAGTTCGCCCCGCACGGCAGTTCGGGGCCGCCCGCAGGCGGAAAGCCTGGAAAGGAGCTGCCGGTATGCGGGCCTCGCTGGATCAAGGCTCGGGGCCGCGGACAGGAACAGCGCTCCCGGGGCCGTCTGGAAGGCTCCGGGGATTGCTCCGCAGATCTCGATCGACCCTCCGGACGGCTTCCGGATGCCGGCCATGACCTGGAGGAGATCCTCCCCCTCGGAGCCGGAATACCCGGTGACGACCGTCATCCGGCCCGGGGCGACGCTGAAGCTGACAGGGCCGGAGGCCTTGCCCCATTTCAGATTGCTTGCGGTGATCAAGCTGACGGCCTCCCTCCAGGGCTCACGGATGAACATAAATACCCCATGCGGGTTTTCCATGCCATACTCTTCGCCGTGCCGGCGCTGCTCGCGTCCGGCTGCGGCCCGAGGCCGACCGGGCGGCTCAGCACCGATCTGGACTCCGTTGTCGTCACCGTCTCCCCGGCAGGCCCGGCAAGCATCGAGGGGATAGCAAGGAACGGGCTGGACCCCCTGGCGGTCGCCGCGCGCTCCTCGGAATCGGGAATCATCAGGCTGGAACTCCGTTGTCAGGCCGGCGACTCCGCCCGGGCGGCGTCCGTCCTACTTGGTGAGGCACCCGGCATCCCTTCGGTTGTCATCGTCTCCGACAGGGAGAAGATCGTCGCCGACCTTCCGGGCATCCGCTGGGAACCCCGGTACACCTGGTCGCCGGACGGCCGGTACATCCACCTGGAAGCGAACGTGATCCTGGAGAACTCGACCGATCAGACCTGGCGGGGAGTCACCATGCGCATCCTCGACTCGGACGGGCTCAATCTCGCATCGACCACTGGCAGGATCGACCTGCCGCCCGGCGACACGGTCATACCGTGGTGGAACACGAGAGGAACGCCTCTCGCGCCGGTCCTGTCCTATTCATGGCCGACCCCGGCCGGATGGGCCGCGGTGCTCCCGATTCTCGCGCCCGGAGCCGGGCCCTTCATCGACGGCGGACAGCCGAAGGAATGGTTCCTGGTCTCGGGCGACACCCTCTGGGTTCCGCATCCGTCGATCACGGTCACTTCCAGCACGACGCAGGTTCCCCGCGGATACGAGATGGAGACGACCGTAGTATCCGGCTCGGAAACCCGGATGGCGATCCGGGTCGTCTATCCCCGCACGCTCCAGAGCGGAGCCGTGGCCGGATTCGAAGTACCGGATACGATTATCCTGGGTGGAGACGCGGGTTCCTCGCTTACGTTCACTGGAAGGATCACATACCCGGGCAGGGGTTGAACCGTTCTCCTTGACCATCCGCAGATTCTGTCTTAGACTCCAGGGCCATTCCATGATGCGGTACGCCCGTAGCTCAACTGGATAGAGCGACTGGCTACGGACCAGTAGGTTGCGGGTTCAACTCCTGCCGGGCGTACCACCATTTCATCCGGTCGAACGAGACAGGCTCCGGCCCGTTCAGGCTCCAGCACCAGGTTCCCTCTTCGATGCTTCGGTTCTTCACCATTAAATGGTTCAGCCTACCTGGTCAGCAGTACCTTTGCCGCAGCCTGGTTCCCGGCGCCATGCAGTCTCACGAAGTACACCCCGGGAGCCAACGACGCCCCCCCGGCGCCGCAGCCATCCCAGAAAAGGGCATGGGGGCCGGCCGGCAGGATTCCGAGGTCACGCATCCACACGAGCCTCCCGGAGGTGTCGTAGATTTCCAGGGTCAGCGGGGAAAGCCCGGTGCTCTGGAAGGAGAGATCAGTTCCAGCGACAGCAGGGTTCGGCGCGGCATGAAGAGAAGTCGATGCCTCTCCCGGAGACGGTTCGATCCCCGTGTCCGGCACCCAGCGGGCGACGTAGTTGACGATCGCCATTCCGGCGCAGAGAAAATTCCCTCCCACATAGACAATGCCCGAATCGATTGCTTCCGTAGCAAACACATAATTGTCTACATAGGCTCCCATTGCGTGCCATGCATTGCCATCCCAATGAGCTATGCAGTTGGCCGGGCTGCCCCCGGCATGTGTGAAATAGCCCCCCACATACACATCCGAGCCGCTTACGGCGATGGCATTTACTCGTCCGTTCACGCCGCTTCCGAGAGCGTGCCATGAACTGCCGTCCCACCGGGCGATGCGATTGGCAGGAACTCCCCCTGCCTCGACGAAAACACCCCCTGCATACACATCCGAACCGCTGACGGCGATGGCATATACTCGTCCGCTCATGCCGCCTCCGAGAGCATGCCAGGAACTGCCGTCCCACCGGGCGATGTAATTGACGGTCACTCCTCCGGCCAGGGTAAAAAATCCCCCCACATACACATCCGAGCCGCTCACGGCGATGGCATCGACACTGAGATTTAAACCGCTTCCGAGAGCATGCCAGGAACTACCGTCCCACCGGGCGATGTAATTGGCGGGGATTCCCCCTGCCTCGATGAAAACACCCCCTGCATAGACATCCGAACCGCTGACGGCGACGCTATTGACATATTTGCCTGCACCGCCTCCGAGAGCATGCCATGAACCGCCGTCCCACCGGGCGATGTAATTGACTGTCACTCCACCGGCCCGGGTGAAGTACCCCCCCACATACACATCCGAGCCGCTCACGGCGATGGTACGGACAGAGCCGTTCACGCCGCCTCCCACTGATGACCACGAATTGCCGTCCCAGCGTGCGATGCAGTTGGCCAGGCTTCCTCCGGCCAGGTTGAACCTTCCTCCCACGTACACATCCGAGCCGCTCACGGCGATGGCATAGACAGAGTTGTTTACACCATTCCCCATCGAGTACCAGGTGCCCGCCTCATTCCGGTCTTCGAAAAAAGGAGTTGGTTCCCGGGAAGGATATGCTTCCTCGACGAACAGCGGTTCGCCATAGGGACCGTAGGTCATGCGGAATCCGGTCGGATCGAAGCTTCCCGAAATCCCTTCCATGATCGCCCCGTCCGGGGTAAGCACAGCGGCAAGAGATGGGTTTGTTCCTGCAGATGTGCAGGGAGCGACCATGCCCAGGAAGACAATAAGGAGTGTTCCCTTCCTCATCTCTTTTCCTCCTGATTTCGCGTCTTCGATTTACCATACAATCCATCCAATATGAATGTCAACTCAACATCCAGCCGGTTTTCATATCCTTCCGGGCTCCAGATCCCCGACTACCCGTCTTTCGCGGTAATCCCCCGGAGCAGAGAGTTCCTGCCTCGTGAGTTGGTCCGTGGTCATCCCGGCATAGAGTTCCATAACAAACGACCGGATTGTGGTAAAGCCGCGCATCCGGCGATGCCTCTCTGCCACAAGACAGTGAGCCATCCTGATGATTGTTTGTGCGCTGGTTCGACTGGAGCAAGGGCCGCTGGAATCAACCTTTCGTCCGGTAGAACGAGGTGGAATCCGGTCCTCCACTGGTCAGGACCATTGAGGACATCCGAGAGAGGTGGGGGCAGCTCAACGGTCTTTGCAGATATATCCACAGATGGCGTTTGCCATCACTCTGTTGCCTTCCGGCGTCATGTGGCAGATGTCGGTGAACACCGTTTCATCAACTTCTGCAAGAAGTGTATCCAGTGTGACGATGTTGGGATACAGCTCAGCATCAGCCAGGATGTCTTCGTAAACCAATGACGCCATCTTCAGTATCACGGGATTCTCATTCTGCAGAATCGCCTCTTCCGAGGGGGTCAGGGGCTTGATGCCACTGTACAGATAAGGTTGCAGCACGAAGACGAACCTGAAGCCCATGGATTCGGACAAGGCCGCCACAATCGAGTAATTGGCCTTGTACATGGACGCGGTTTCCGTGGCCAGGGCCTCGAGATCAAAACCCTCCTCGCCGAGCGAGGGATCTGCGAGGACCAGCACTTCCGGGCCTTCCTCGGCGGAGTTTCGGTTCGGGATCAGTTCCCGTATGACGGCGACGGTCCGAAGCCCTCCGAGGAAGTTCAGAAGAGAGGAAGGTCCGGTGGAGACAGGGGTGGAAGCCCAGCGGGCCTCTATCCCCGATTGGCCGATGACGGTTCCGGCGGCGGCGTTCTCACAGGCGGCGAGCACGTCGTTGAAACCGTCGTACATGATGACCATCGACGGCCTTTCGCCCCTCTGCAGGCTGAGAATGAGCCGAATCAGATCCTGCGTCGATACGTAGCCGTTCTCGGCGTAGTTCCTCACCGAACAGCTTCCCCGGCCCAGCCTCTCGTTGAGGTTTTTCTGCAGCAGGGAGGGTATCGTGAGTGAATCCGGGACCATCCAGCCCCACATGGCGGAGCCGCCGAGGGCGATGATCTGCATTGAGTCCCCCGCGGCGCAGGAGTAGGTCGTATGTCTCAATCCGAGGGAATCCACGTTCATCAGCGGAAGGGAGGTGCCTTCGGATCGCCAGATAAGGTAGGGGGTGAATTCCCTGGAAGGAAAGACCAGGCCGGTCTCCCTTATCTGTTCTCTCTGTCTGAGCGCCCGCAGATCCGCTCCGTCGGGAAAATCGAATGGGAACACTCTGGTTATCATGAGAGACGTGAACTCGAGAAGCATCAACAGCAGAATGGTGTTCATGAGCACCAGGGATGCTCTCTTGTAAACGGCGGGGAATCGCCTGCCGGCAAACCCGGCGACGATAAGCACTATTCCCGTCAGGCAAATGAAAAACTGCCCGTAACCGAAACCGCTCCCCCGGCTGAGCCCGATAGAGTCACCGAAGACACCGGCGAAAACCATCAACACCCCGGCTGCCGGAAGAAATATCCTCAACTTCAATCGACACCCCCGTATTCAAGCCGCAGGTGCAACCTGAGGCCTGTGGGCCCCGGGTGTGAGCTGCGGCGGGATACGCAGCGGACCGTCGGGGCATGGCCCATCAGGGCACCGATTTCCTTCCAGGGCGCTCGGTTTGTCGGAATGGGATGATGTCGGATTAAGGCACTCCCGGCAATGGATATCCTGAGCCGGGTCTCTCAGCGGTGAGCCGCCAAGTGAACGATCCTCCCTGCTGCGACTTTTCCACGCCGGCGAGCAGAACAGGACGACAGTCCGGTTCGCGGAACGTGGGGTTTGAATGGGCCACGGCACGGTGGCGCAGCTAAAGATGCAGGCGATGCGGCCAGACGCAGAGCATACGGATTCAGGGACTCAGAGAACTACAGAGTCAGAGAGGGTACCGCGCCGCCAACCGGCCCGGCGCCCCACTGAATTGGAGAACTGGTGGAGAGCCGAACGCTATGCTGCTGACTTGTCAGTGCCCTGTTCAATTGGAGAACTGGGGAATCGTGGCGGCCCGGACGGGCAACGCAGTCCCCGGGAGGACCGGTCACACGAAGTGCCTGTGGTCAAGATGGAGATTCTGAGTGTGACAAACGCAGGATCGCCTCGATCCTGCGTTGCCGGTCTGAACCGAAGGGAAAGACTGGCGGTCCGGACGGGAAGCGAAGCCCCCGTGAGGACTAGTTCTGCTAAAACCATTGGTCGTCCGAACGGGATACGAAGCCCCCGGCCGGGCCGGTCACACGAAGTGCCTGTGGTCAAGATGGAGATTCTGAGTGTGACAAACGCGGGATCGTCTCGATCCTGCGTTGCCAGTCTTTGCCGAAGGGAAAGACTGGCGGTCCGGACGGGACTCGAACCCGCAACTTCCGCCGTGACAGGGCGGTGCTCTAACCAAATTGAACTACCGGACCACCGTTTGCAGGCGGGATTTATATGGGCGACGGTTCGGGAACGTCAAGCTCTTCCTTTGGGAACACTTGCCGGGCTATAATTGTTAATACAACTACACGGCACGGAAAGGAGGGATGATGAATCGGTTTCTCAAAGCCTTGCTGCTTCTGAGCGCCGCAGCATTTGCGGACGTCGAGATAGGTTTTGACCAGGGGGCGAGCAGCACCCCGTTCTGCGGCGGTTGATATCCCAGCGGCATACGCTACCAGGTGGTAGTGTTGGACAGCGAGATAGGGACCGCGATAACGATCAATGATCTTCTATGGAAGCGCGCTCCGATGGGCATGGATCACAGTTCCTACACTGACTTCAAGATCTACATGGGTTACACCACCCGTGACATCCTCGAGCCGGAGTTCGACAGCAACTACGTACCCGGCTCCAAGACACTGGTCTTCAGCAGGTCGACCTACACCCTCTCCGGACTGGCATCGGGTGCCTGGTTTACGACCGCGCTCGACACCCCCTTCTTCTACAACGGCAGCGGCAACCTCCTGATCGACATCGAGTGGACCTCCTCCCCCGACGGCTTGTCCGTTTACGTCTTCAACTGGAATACGGATGTAGGTAGATCGATGTTCTCCAGCCCTGCAGGCTCTACAGGGGATCCGGAGAATTTCGTTCCGCACATGATCCTGGGCGGCACAAACGATCTCGAGAGCGAGACATTCGCACGCATCAAGACGATGTTCGCCAAGTAGCATCCTGAAGTGGGGCGCCCTTCCGGCGCCCCGCTCCATTCGATCCCGTTCCCCACGGAGTTGAGATGAGGCTTATTACCGCGACGGTTCTGCTGTGGGCTGCGGCGGCAATGGCCGCATGCCCGCTGGGCTATACCCCCGGGAGTGCCTGTTCGGATTCCTCGCCGGGATGCGGCCTGTTTTCCGATGCCGATGGAAACGGACGGTGCGACAATCCGGGCCCTCAGCCTGTAGACGATGACCCCGTCCTACCCGACACGGTTTCGTCGTCCGACGCCGTGGAGGAACCTGCATCACCGGATTCAGTCATCGCCGAAGAGGTTGTCGCAACCGAGGAACCAAACGACGCCTCCACCGAAGTCGTCGAGGAAGGCCAAGCCGTTGAACAGCAGCAGCCACAGCAACCACGGCAGCCGGACGATCCCGTGCCTCCCGACTCCCGGGAGACCCCGGCGGATTCGACGGCCGATTCCGTCTGCGTGACCGTATCGTGCCCGCTCGGGTATTCGCCTGAACAGGCCTGCTCCTCGGAATCCCCGACCTGCGCCCTCTTCAATGACGCCTCCGGAGACGGCCACTGCGACAACCCCGGCCCCCGAGGTTCCATCCAGTCGTCTCTCCCGCCCGACACGAGCGTCTCGGCTCCGATCCCATGCGTTTCCGGCTGTCCCCGCGGCCTGCCGCCGGCAGCCGCCTGCCCGTACCCCAGGCAGCTCTGTCCTCACTGGTTCGGGCGATGGACCGACGATGCCTGCGCAAATCCCGCAGAGGGCCGGAAGAGGGCCGGCTTCGTACTCGGTTCGACAGCGATACTGCTCGCGATCGCGACAGTCCTCTCCCGCAGGCTGCGGGGCGGCAGGAAGATCCGGAGGAAGGCCCGCGCCGCCAGACTCGCGGTTCTCGGAGCGGGGCTGCTCACCCTCGGCTTCGCCGCCCAGGGCTGTTTCTGCCCTCTGGGCGCGTACCAGTACGCCCTCGGCGGATCGGCTCTCTCATTCCTCGGCGTGGTCGGAATCCTCGTTCTTGTGCTTCCCGTCGTACACGCCCTCTTCTTCGGAAGAGTCTACTGCGGCTGGGTATGCCCCATGGGCGCCCTGCAGGAGATTCTCTGGAGGATCGACATCCTGAGGCTCCCTCAGCCCGGCGCGAAGCTGGACAGGCTCCTCCTCGGCTTCCGGACGGTGCTGTTCGTTCTGTTCACCGCCGCCGTCGCCCTGGCCTGGCGTGGAACCCTGCAGGTTCCATGGCCGGCGCTCTTCTGCAGCGTCGACCCGTTCCATGCCGTATTCTCGTTCTTCCTCACCGGCAGCATGGTCCTCGGACTCGCGCTGATCGTCGCATCCATCCTGTGGGGAAGGTTCTTCTGCAGATATCTCTGCTTCTACGGCTTCATCCTCGGCCTGGCATGCCGTGCCTGCCTGTGGACCAGGACATGCCGTCTTGCGGGGCGCGGCGCGGGTTCGTGCGAGCCGGACTGCGGCGATAGCTCCGAAGGCTGAGAGACAGGCACGAAATGACGGAGGGGGCGGCCCGAAGGCCGCCCCCTCATCTTCATATTGCGCGGCTACTCCGCCGCATTCCTCCAGTCCGCCGGGATCAGCCCGAAGAGTATGGCTTCCGCCACGACCGCTTCCGACTGACGGGCGACCGCCGGGTCTATCATCTTGGTCCCCAGGGCGACGGCTCCGAGCCCGCGGCTCTTCGCATCCTCCATGGCGAGGACGACCTTCTTCGCGTACTCGATCGATTGCTCGTCGGGCATGAAGCCCTGGTTGATAGCGGCGACCTGGCCGGGATGAACGCATCCCTTCCCGATGAAACCGAGTTCCCTGGCCTCGGCGACGGAGGCCTTTAGGCCCTCCTCGTTCTTCACGTCGGCATAGACCGTGTCTATCGGCTGGAGTCCGGCCGCCCGTGCGGCGAGGACGATCATGCTCCTGGAGAAGAAGCTCTCACGGCCTCCCGGCGTGGGCCTCACACAGAGTTCGGCCGTCAGATCCTGGAGCCCGAGGGTGAGGGCGGCCGTCTCGGGGACGGCGCGGGCGATCTCCAGCGCCTGCAGAATGCCCAGGGGGCTCTCGATGATGGGCATGAACCACGGCAGCACGGTTCTGCCGCATCGCTTCGCTATCCTCCCCGACAGGTCGCGGACATCGACGACACGGGAGGCGTTCTCTACCTTCGGTATGAGAATGTGCTGGACCCTCTGGGGGATGACCCATTCGAGGTCCCTGTCGCCCTCCTCGCCCTGGTTGATGCGAACCATCGGCTCGACTCCGCCGAAATCCATCGAGGCGAGCGCGTGGGCCACCAGGATGCGCGCCTCGAACTTACGGTCTGGCGCGACGCTGTCCTCGAGGTCGAGTATCACGCCGTCCGCGCCCGAGGCGACGGCCTTCGTCAGGAAATCCGGCCTGTTGCCGGGAAGGTAGAGCCTCGACCTGCGGGGGCGGACCTTCGGTGACGCGGCATGATCCACGGCAGGAGGAAGGGGCGGGAGGCCTGCTCCGAGAGCTTTCCGGGCGGCGGCCTCGAATCGAGCCGCAGCAACGAAGGGCATCGCGCCGGCGTCCTCCACTGTGACTTTTCCAGCCACGCCGAGCCGCCCGGCCGTCATCCTCACGGCCTGCTCGAGAGGAGCGTGGTCCGCCTCCCCTCTGATCTCGACTTCGAGAGAACCCTCTCCCGGAACGAATGTGACGAGGCAGTCGGCCTTCACCTTCGGACCGGCGTTTCCGGCGCTGAAATCCGTTTGCATCTCTTCCTCCGTGAATGGACCGGGACCCTGTATCGACCCGGTCGTACTACTCGAACCGCCCCAGGGGGCAGGTAGCGCAGGAATCCGGGGAGCACCCCGTGGAGTTCTGCATCAGGAAAGTGAACCCCGAGTCGGGTTCGACGCGAAAGCTGTATCTGTCAAGGAAATCCATCACAGCGGCGGCTCTGTCCACGCACCAGGGCTCGTACCCGACGGCGAAGGCCCGGTATCTCCGCGCCTGCACGGTTTCGACGAACGAGACCTGCCACGGATAGAGTATGGCTCCGCTCCTCTGATCGGTCCACCATGGGACGATTACCGTCGACAGCTCGGGGATGCGGGCGGCGAATCCTGCGGGCTCCGCGGAGTCCGCAGGTACGAACACGGCCGCGGGGCCTGCGAGCGAGTCGAAATACGCGGCCAGATCCGCGGCATGGTCCGAGGAATCGGAGGGGAATCCGACGAAGTAGAGCGTGTCCTCCTCCAAAGCGGAGTATGCGGCCTGAGATATGTCTCCCGAAGGCACCGCGCGAGGGTCGCCGGTTACTTCTCCGCCATGGGACAGGATGTTGATGAACATCCTCACGCCGACGGCCAGGAAATAGACAGAAACGATGACGGCGAGAATCCTTGCAGCGGTGGTGAACCAGGCCTTCCTGGTGAAGAGCCCCAGGACGGCGAAAGGCAGCATGTAGACCGTCGTCCCAGCGAAGAAACCGGTGAAGAGCAGGGCGCCGCTCAGGGGACCGCTCGATTCGAAGGCGCTTGTGACGGCGATCAGGAACGAGGGGCAGACGGAGAATCCGGTGAACACGCCGAGCAGGACAGGGCTGCGCGTGATCCGGGTCAGCCTGGATGTGGAGCATCCTCCGCAGGTCTTCCTGGTGCGGACTATGGAGAGAAGGAGATAGATCGAGAAGAGGATGTACCCGGTCGCCGCCAGGGGCGCTCTGACGGAGAGCGGGATCGAGCCGCCAAGCAGGCCGAACAGTGCGCCGAACGCGGCGTAGGAGATGAACCGGCCCAGGTTCAGCTCCAGTATGACGCGCAGGGATTCGAAGCCGCTCCTCTTCTCGGAGAGAAGGTATGCCCCGTAGACGGGGCCGCAGGAGACGAGGCAGGCCGTTCCAGTGGCGAGGCCGAGGGCGGCTCCGCGGATCAGTGGTTCCAGGGGCATGGCTTCCTCAGGGGGCCCGTGCGCTGCGCGGGCCCCGGATACCGAAAGTCAGAAGGCTATCGGATGAGGCCAGAACCGCAGTCCGGCCTCGAGCCTGGTCCAGTTCTCGATCGTGGAGAGTTCGGTTCTCTCTTCGAGTATCTTCACCCAGACAAGCGCCAGATCCCTGAAACGGTATTCCAGACCGGCGCCGAGCGTCACCCTCTCGCGGCTGCCGCCGGCCCCGGCGATCGTCGTCGGGCCTTCGCGCAGAACGGTCGAAAGGAGGGACGAGAGCCCATCGATCAGGTGTATCCGGGCTGACGCCTCGAATCTGGCCGTGCTGAACGAGGAGGAGGTGAACTGCCCGCCGAGGACGAACTGATGAGGGATCTCTCCCGGCCTGCCCCTCGTCAGTACGACCCTGGCGGCCCCGGCGGAAACCGCCCGGGACCACTCCCCGTCCTTTCGGTCCAGGGAGGAGTAGCCGGTGACGTTGAGAGCCAGGCCCGGGCGGAACGATCTCACGGCGCGAATCCTGAAGCCGAGCCTGTCGCCGAGTTCCCCGCCGAGGTAGTCCTCACCGCTCAGGTGGCCGTACTCGGCACGACCTTCTATCTGGACCCTGGCGGGGAGCGTAACGGTGCGGATTCCTACGGCCGCGCCGATCCTGGACCAGTCGGTCTCGAAGTCGATGTCGGAGGCAGAGTGACTGCGGAAGGCGCCTCCCGCCACGGCCCACAGACGACCGGGGCCGTTCCACTCCAGGCCGCCCTCGGCCCCCTTCCCGGACCAGCCGAGGGAGGAGCCGTCATGATACTCGAGGGTGCGCTCCACGAGGCTTCCCCCCGCCATCGCGCGGAATCCGTAGGGGAGGGTTACACTGATTCCGAGTTCGGGCCGGAGGTAGGCCCGGTCGAGAACCGTCCCCTCCTGCCCGGGGAGCACGAAGTCGAGGCCGTCGCCCGAGGCGGCGTTCCACCTGAAGCCGGGGCTTACGGTCAGCACTCCGAATTCTGCGTCACCGTTGAGGAGGAGATCGTTCCTCCCCAGGAAGCGCCGGGGAACGAGACCTCCGCTGTCGGCGTCGAGATATCTGTCGACTGCCCGTATGCTCCAGGAATCCCCGCCGATCCTGCCGCTCCAGAGGAGCTGCCTGCGCCCCTGTGAGAAGCCCAGGCTGTCTGAATCGATGCTGACGGATACGAACTGATCGAGCGTCACGGCAGCGACGGCCGGACACAGGGCCATGAGGGCGATAAAGACTGTTTTCATCAGTAGATCGCCCCCTCCGGACACTCCTCGACGCACCTGAGGCAGAAGTGGCACAGCGCCGGATCGATCACTGCCTCGCCGTCCACGACCTCCACGGCGCCGTAGGGGCAGACCTCCTCGCACTCGCCGCAGCCGATGCAGAGGCAGGGATCGACTTCAAGCCGGGTCTGGCCGGTCGGGCCGCTGCATGCGGCCGCCAGCAGAATGACAAGCAAACCGAGGGAGCTAGCGTACAGCTTCATAGCTGCACACCCCCTGGCACATCCCGCAGCCGATGCAGACATCCGGGTCGATCGTGGAGTATCCGTCGACGATCTCGACTGCATCGACCGGACAGATCCTGTCGCAATCGCCGCAGCCGGTGCATCTGGTTCTGTCTATGCGGTATCTCGCTCCGGCGAGCGCCATCGCGGCGAGGGCCAGGAGAATCAGCGGCAGGATGATCCTGCGAAGAGGCATCTAGATCGACTCCAGAAGAGTCGCCGCGCCTTCCCCGTCGATGCCGAACAGGGCGAAGTGGGCCGAGTCGTTCGCGGCCAGAATGGCGGAGACCGGGCAGGAGTTGGCGCACATCCCGCAGGAGATGCAGGCGGCCGGGTCGATGACGGCCTTGCCGTCGGTCAGCGTGATGGCTCCTACCGGGCAGGAGCCTGCGCAGAGGCCGCAACCGATGCAGACCCCGGGTTCGACCGCGAAACCGCCGGGGATTTCCATCCCGGTGGGGAATTCGCCGGTGAGGCTGTCGGCGTGTATCAGGGCGACGACGATTCCAGTGCCGGGCGCCTCTGCATCGAAAGGAGCCGATGAGACGCGGAGTTCGAGATGATCCCAGGAAGCGTCGGCAGCGTCCCAGGAGACGACGGGCCTGCCGGTGTCGACGGAGAAGGACAGCCCCGCCGAAGCGGCGGCGATCAGGATGAACGACATGGCGATGGATCTCAACTCACTGACCCCCTTTTGCCGCCCCTTTTGCGGAGCGGCGGCCCGGGATACGGACTACCGCGCCGAAGACTCGACGATGTTGCTTATGGAGTGGAGACCGTCGGTGCGGCAGTGTTTGAAGCAGATGCCGCAGCTAATGCACTTTGTCGTGTCGATGTGGATGTAGAAGCCTTCGTCCCAGTAGATCGCGCCTACCGGACAGGGCGGCGTGTTGATGACCGCGAAGCAGGTGGAGTTGCCCTGGTAGTTGCAGTGGTCGCATCTGGAGACATCGTCGAAATACCTGATTCGGTAGGCATCGGCGGTGCAGACCACCTGATCGGACGGAGCGTCGGTCGCCGAATAGGCCCTGATGGCGAAGTAATACCAGTTGTTGTACCTGGTGTCGGTTATCGCGGAGACGGGGCATGCGAGGACGCACTGTCCGCAGGACGTACAGGAGTCGGGATCGATCACGGCGCGGCCGCCTGCGAGAGTCATGGCATTCCGGGGGCAGGCCTCCACGCAGAGGCCGCAGCCTATGCAGGTGTTCTCGAAGACGACGGGATTGAGGGATACCCAGCACGAGTCCTGGGAACCGGCCACGGTATCGACGGGAACGGCGGAATCCCAGTTGGCGGCGTTGATCGGGCTGTCGGACACCCTGATCACGTAATGGTCGGCATCCTCGGACGGTGTCCAGTGCAGGACGAATACGGGGTACTCGCCCTTGTTGAGGAACGGGTAGTTCGAGCAGGGGGTGTAGCCAGTATCGATCTGAAGGGTGGTCGAGAGCGTGGGCGCTGGCCCGAATCCTTCGGAGGAGTTCAGGCAGGCGCACACACCCGCAAGCGCGATGGAGGCAAGCATCAAAATCCTACGCATCGACTCTTCCTGTCCTTTCTTCCTCTTAGCAATGTCAGAAGCAGGATCATAAAAGTTACACACTCAACAATAACCCGCACTCGACACGGGGGTTCCAGTGCCCGACTTATCTAGGGAATTCAGATAATAGGCACGGGCACGGGCGGGAGCAAGTTCGCCAGGCTCCCCGGAAAGCTCCGGGACCGGCGGCCGGGCTCGGGTATTTGCACGGAGGCGCCGGAACATGGATATTCGGGGCCGTGCGGAGGGGTGCCGGAGAGGTCGATCGGGGCGGTCTCGAAAACCGTTGACTCCCTAGTGGGGTCCGTGGGTTCGAATCCCACCCCCTCCGCCAGCCTGCCCTGACACCGGATTTCCAGCGGTTTTCGCGGCGTCGAGGCTCTTCATTTCAGGGAGTCCGCCGTTTCCCGAAGCCGGGCCATGAACGCAACCGGGTCTTCCGGAGTCAGTACGAAGGTTTTCCCCCCGGTTTTGACGACCACTCCGAACTCCCAGTCCGTGGCATAGGCGCTGAAGTTGCCCAGGCGGCCGTTCCTGAAGACACCCTGGTAACCGAAGATCCCCCCGTTTCCGGACAAATTCAGGGCCCCTCTCGCTGCATCGGGGTCCAGGTAAGCCGTGAGTTCCGGAGACAGGGCGATTCTCCGGGATGCGATAGGTCTATGTATCACGAGCTTTCCATCCTCCAGGGAATAGTTTCGTATGGAGAGCCCCCAGGAGACGGCCGGCACCAGGAGCATCGGCACTGCGGCGAACGGATGCGAACAGGGATGACGGAACACCAGGAAGACGAAGAAGGCCGTCAACAGGAACACCATCGTGGTGACCACCCTGGCGGTGGCATTCAGGGGAGCGGGAGGAAATTCGTCCATGCCGGGCCTTTCAAGCGAGGCAGCAGGGTCTTCGCACCGGGGCATGGGTGGTCCGGGTGCGGCACCCTGCCCCATCTATCCTCGCCGTAGCAATATCTGGCGACGGAAGCCGGCAGCCAATCCGGTTGATGGAACTGAAGGGAATGCCTATCATCCGGGGGACAGCGACCGTAGGAATCCGTGCGGGGAAAGCGGTACGCTGAACGTATCACGGCTGCCCATCGGAGAGTTGACGGCTTGAAGAAAGTCGTTCCAGATTCGGATGCCCTCAGGGCCAACATCGCCGGAACCGCCTGCGAGGTGGACATCCCGGCGAAGTACTCGCTCCTCGTCTCGGCCGTGGAAAAGTACTCCGGTGTGAGCGCGACGCTCATGGAGACGCTGACCGAGTACTTCCACGGATTCAGGAACGTCGACACCTTGGTAGAGGGATTCCAGAAGATCCTGCTGATGGACTGGACCTACTTCGACCAGTCCGGAGACAGGACCCGGCTCTCCCTCCTCGTCGAGGAACTGCTCGCCGATCTCATGAAGAGTCAGATCGGGCACGAGCAGTTCTCGTCACTCCTCAGGCAGGCGCTGGTCTGGTCCAGATCGTCGCTGTCGGGTTCCAACGCTGCGGATTACCGACAGATGGTCCTCCGGTTGAGTTCGGATCTCTCCTCGCTCCTCCCGTCGGTGCCCTGCCCCTTCCTCGAACGCGTGTCGCTGCTCAAGGACCTCGCGGTGGGCGGGAGGGCATACACGGACCTTTCCGGGATTCTCTTCGGCCTCTACAGGGAAGTTCTTCTGGCCGGCTACCGTCTTGCGTGCGAGAGGCTAGATATCGTCGAGTGGAGCAGCCTGCCGGGAACCGAGCTGAACCACCCCGGCAGGGTGGCGGAAGCCTTCGCCTTCCTTGCGCACGATGAGATGGCGGGTCTGGCCGACAGGGCGAAGGAGGCGCCTGAGGAGGATCTGGCGGGAGAAGGCTTCCCGAACTTCGCCGACATCGTCGATCGGACGGTTCAACGGGTGTTCGAGGTGGAGGATCCCGAGGACAGGTTCCTCGTGTGCCTCTACTTCCTGAAGGACGATACGCTCGGCTACAGGCAGCAGGAGATCATGACCGGGCTCCTCGCTGTGCTGAAGGATCTGCTAGAGCCGGATCGTAATGCCGACGTGCACAGGATACTGAGCAGGCTGACCGGGTTCTTCCGGCAGCGCGAGGACAGCTTCCTGATCAGGCGGTTCCAGTGCTACGAGGCCATCGGAACCGCCATAGGCCGGGCGGGGAACACCAAGGCCGCCGATCACATCATCGAGGACATCCTCTACTGGAAGTTCCAGTATCCCGAAGTCGGAGAGGCGACGGAGGAGTGGGAGACCGTAGTCAACCCCTACCACCTGCCCAAGATCCGCTGCTGGATGAGGATAATCGAATCCAACCCCGCCCTGTACGAACAGCTTGCGGCGGCTCTTAACGTACAGCTACGCCTGGGCGGCGTGTTCATCTCCGACACCGACCTGTTCCAGAGGGACATCACACGGTTCCTCAACGCCGACATAGGGCCCGTCTACTTCGTTGCCAAGCAGCTCCTGAGGACGTTCCCCACCTATTTCATAGAACTCGGCGCGGAGGGGGAGCTCAGGACGGTCTCCACCAGGATGGACGAGATCTGCGGCCGGAAGGACTCGCTGGTCCATTTTCTCCGGAAGCAGACACACGCGGAGTCATCCAACAGGCTCGTCGACTTCAGCAGATCGGTGCTCCGCTACTGGGCGACATCGAACCCCGATCCCCTCCGCCAGTACCTGTCCGAGGGCGTGTTCAAGGCAGTCCTGACGGAGCAGGAGTATGCGAGGGGTCCGCGGGAGGTGCTTTCGAGACTCCATGATCAATGGGGCGGACCCTGCGGCGATCTGGACGGCGGCGACCCCGTCGGGGAGCTGATAGAGGGCCTGGCGACGCTCTCGCCGAAGGCTCTAGCGGATCGCATGGGGGAGATCTCCGACCTGCAGGAGACGGACCGCAGCCGGGTAAGCCTGATGATCAGGCTCTACCAGCTTCTTCGGAGCAAGTATTCGTTCTCCACGGACTCCCTCGAGAAGACGGTAATGGATCATACGGGCCTGGACATGGATGCCAGGCAGGCATTCTCGGAAGCGCTCCAGGCATGGCGCTCCAATCCCGGGGAAGAGCGCAGGAATGCACTCATAGACGCCATGCTCGACATAATGGAACAGCTTCAGGCGGTCATACTGGACCCCACGCCCTCGACCGCCGTGGAGAACATCTATCACAAGAGGCACATCGCCGCGGGGATCCCCTCGATGTACGGGACCTATTCGGAACCCAAGTTCGAGGCGCTTGGGCTCACGTTCAGGCTCGAAACCCTCCTGAGCCGCCTCCTGGACGACCTCGTGTCACAGCCCGACATTCCCTTCGTCAACCGGGCCTCACTCCGGAAGGTGGCCAAGGATCTCCGGCGGTTCGACAGGGTGCTCTCGCTGGACGGGGTGAACCCGCGGACCTTCACGGCCAACATAGGTCTGCTCGAAGCGAGCTTCTCCTGGCACAACATCACGTTCCACCAGTACCGGAACATCTTCCAGTTCCTGGCCCAGAGCGTGAGTTCCCTTTCCAGGGCCTCGATCCTGAGCCACGACCATATCCTCCGGATCGTGCTCGAGAACGACCCCAGGCAGTGCGAAGCCCGCGGGATGACCGTCGATGCGGTGTCCGAGATAGTCCTGAGGGATGTGCTCGTCTCCGCCCAGGGGATCCAGGCCCTGGACAGGTACGTCGGGGACAAGTACCGCCAGATTTCCGACCTTGCGGGCAGCCTCCGCCCCGATGCTCTCACGAGGATGATGAACTACGACCCCGACGGCCTGATATCCCCCCTCCACGAGAGCCGCCCCGGCATGGACGACCAGATGACCCTGGGCTACAAGGGGCTGGGATTGAAGCACCTGGCCGCATACGGCCTCAACGTGCCGGAGTGCTTCGTGATCACCACCGAGCTGTTCTCGGCGCTTCCGGCGATGTCCTACGGGCCGATGTACCGGGACACGATCGGCCGGATCAGGCAAGCCATAGAGGACATGGAGGAGAGGACCGGCCTGCGGCTGGGGGATCCGGACCGCCCTCTCATCCTCTCCATCCGCTCGGGCTCTGCGATCTCCATGCCCGGCTTCATGACGACCTTCGTCGATGTCGGTCTCAACCCGGAGCTCACCGAGGCGCTCTCCCGCAGGGAGGGGTACGAATGGGCCGCGTGGGATTCCTATCGGCGCTTCGTGCAGACCTGGGCGATGAGCTTCTCGCATGACCGCGAAGTCTTCGACCAGATCATGATCGACTTCAAGAAGCGCTACGGGGTCCAGCTCAAGATGGACTTCGCCCCTTCGCACATGCGGGAGATGGCCGAAGCCTATCGCGCCAGGGCCGAGGAGCTGGGCGTCTCCTTCGTCGACGACCCGTTCGAACAGGTAGTGGCCTGCATCCACAAGGTGCTCGAATCCTGGGATTCCCCTCATGCCAGGATCTATCGTTCCTGCACCGGGATCGCGGACGACTGGGGAACCGCGGTCATACTCCAGAGAATGGTGTTCGGGAACATGAACCGGCTCTCCGGCTCCGGGGTGACTTTCACGAGGAATCCCCACGATCGCTATTCGCGTCAGGTCAGGCTCTTCGGCGACTTCACGACATGCAGCCAGGGAGAGGATCTCGTCGGAGGTCTGGTCTCGCCCATGCCCATCTCCGAGGCCCAGCGTCTCGGGAGCAGCCTGTACGACGGGGTGGAGAATTCTCTCGAAAAGGATTTCCCCGACATCTACCGGACGCTTCTGGAATCCGCGAGGGAAATCGTGTCCCTGAGGGAGTACGACCCGCAGGAGATCGAGTTCACCTTTGAATCGCCCTCGGGGAAGGACTTGTACTTTCTCCAGAAGAGGCCCATGGTTTCCGAGCCGACGTCTGATGCGCCCTTCTTCCTGACCACTTCTGGAACCCCCCTTGAGCCGGTCGCCGTCGGGATGGGGGTTTCGGGGGGGGCCTACTCCGGAAGGGCCGTCGTCAACAAGGAGCAGATAAGCTCGCTGCTGGCCTCCGATCCGGACGAAAGCATCGTGCTCCTGCGGCCTGACACCGTTCCCGAGGATATCGAGATGATCGTCAAGGTCCAGGGGATACTGACCGCGAGAGGCGGTTCCACATCTCATGCGGCCGTTACGGCCAAGAGGCTTGGAAAGACAGCCGTGGTGGACTGCCACAGGCTTGAAGTGGACGAGCAGAAGGGCACGGCCCGTCTCGCCGGACACGAGATAAAACCCGGGGAGTGGCTGAGCATCGACGGACGGACAGGTCACATCTTCCTGGGGAGGCTCCCGGTGGCCTCCCGTCCGGTCTGACGATGGATACGACGGATACGAAGACCAGGGAGGCGGCACGATGAGCGGACAGCGGACACTCGGAATCAACGGGATCGGCAGGATCGGGAAGCTAACTCTGTGGCACCACCTGGGACGGAATGACTTCGATCGTTTCGTCGTCAACACCGGACGCACGGTGGGGACATCCCTCGACTCGGTGATCCAGTACCTGGTAAAGGACAGCACCTACGGGCAGCTCCACAGATGGCTCGGCGGCCTCAACGCAAAGAAGGACTGCTGTGTCCTGGACGAGGACAAGGGCCTCTTCCGGATACAGGGGCGCGAGGTGCGGATACTGAGAGAGGCCCGCAACCCGAAGGACATACCGTGGCGGGACAACGGGGTCGATCTGGTGATCGACTGCACGGGGAAATTCGTGGATCAGCACGCCGATCCGGACACCCCGGGCGGAGCGCTCAGGGGACACCTGGCGGCCGGCGCCCGGGTCGTGATACAGAGCTCTCCCTTCAAGAGCAAGCAGAAGAACGTTCCCGATCCCGATGACGCCATCATGATGATCTACGGCATCAACCAGCACAAGTTCGAGCCCGGCAGGCACACGGTGATCTCAGCCGGGTCGTGCACCACGACCGCCCTGGCGCACATGATGCGCCCTCTTCTGGAGAGGGATCTGACCCGCCGCATGATCACGGCCGGGATGAGCACCGTCCATGCGATCACGCCCAGCCAGCCCGTCCTCGACGCCGTGCCTGGCTCCGGAGCCAAGGACATGAGGAAGGTGCGGTCCGGGCTCTCCAATATCGTTCTCACCTCGACGGGGGCGGCCAAGGCGCTGGAGCAGGTCATGCCCGAAATTTCCAGGATCGGTTTCATGGCTGATTCGGTGAGAATACCGACTGCGACGGTGAGCCTCATCATCCTCAACATCACGTTCCAGTCCGGGGTGGACGGCGACGGCAAGCCTCTCATCGACCGTGACGCGATAAACAGGATCTACCGCGACGCCTCCCTCGGTGAAGCCGCAGGACTGGTGAAATACACCGAGGAACAGAACGTCTCCTCCGACATCGAGGGAGAGGATGCCGCCGTCGTCATAGAGGCCGCCGAGACGCACACACGCACCGGCTTCATCGACGTCGTGCTCCCTTCGGGGGACGGGGAGAGGACGGAGAGCATCCCGGTCACGCACGTAAAGGTCTTCGGCTGGTACGACAACGAGATGGGCAGCTATACCCATCGTCTGGGCCAGCTCACCTCCTACGTGGCCTCGACCCTCTAGCGGAGACGCCCGGAGACCGCCCTTGGGACAGAAGAAACCCCGGCCGGCGCTGTTCCTGGAGCGCAGCGAAGCTCTGGCCGAGGCCAGGAGGCTTGCCGGCGCCAGAGGGTCGGCCTTCTGTGCCATCTCGAAGTTCTCTCCGAAAAGAGGCAGGACGGTCTTCAGGGTCATGCCGCTGGCGGGGTTCGGACTGCCCTCGGGCTGGACCTTCGAGGAGACGGTCGAGCCCGGGTGGGAGAGGATCGAGATCGAACCCCGGGAAAAGCTGAGCACGAACGGCTTCTGAAGCGCAGAGTGGTCCGGGAGACTGCCTGCGCTTCAGAGGCCGGCACGCGGGATCGGGGCGGGGATCGAAGATGCCTTTCCGAAGACGGGCGGCATGTTGTAGAAATCGAAGACGATTCCCCACACGATTCTGAGCCTTCCGATCCGCCTTTGACGGGAACATCCGTCGCGGTTAGGATATTGAGGGAAGCCGGACCCGGCGACCGGGCCAGCCATCACCCGGAAGGTCCGACATTGGCCAAGCTGAGGATCGCTCACATCATCGCCGAGGTGCCATGGCCGCCGGACAAGGGCGGCAAGATATCCTTCCTCAACCATCTGACGGAACTCTCGGGCAACCCGCGGGTCACCACCAGCCTGGTGCTGCTCGACGCCGACGGCGACAGGGCACGCTACGCGGATCACTTCCGTGGGATGGGAATAGATACAGCCGTCTTCGACAGGAGTCTGCCCCATGTGAAGGAGGGCTTCGTCGCAGGATTGCGCGGCTTCCTGTCCTTCATCGGGTCGACGAAACCCCGGATCTGCCGCTTGAGAAGGAACAGGGCCGCCATCGAGCACGTTCGCTCGCTCATGTCCGAAGGGCTCGACGCGATAGTGTACGAGCACATCTCGGGCTGGGAGCTGGTCCCTCCCGAAGCGGCCGGCAGAATCCCCGTGGTCTGCCTGACTCAAAACGTGGAAACGCGGGTAGCCCTGGACCAGTTCAGGTTCCAGCACTGCGCCAGCCCGCTCAAGATATTCTTCCTGGGTGAGTACCTGAAAACGCTCCTCTACGAGAAGAGGATGATGAAGAGGATCACCGCCCTCATCTCCATCTCCGAAAACGACGCTGAATGGTATTCCGCCGCCTATCCACGGGCGAGGGTTATCACCACCGACGAGCAGATTCCGGAGAGATCCAGATGCTGGCAGGGCTCCGCCTCCGGGAAGAGGCTCCTCTTCATCGGATCGCACCGCTACTTTCCAAATCTCGACGCGCTCAGATGGCTTTCCGGCAGCCTGATGCCCGCCCTCAGGAGGCTGGACGACGGGATAAGCCTGTCGGTCTGCGGCCTCTCCGAAGAGGAGGCCGCCGCGTTCGGACTCACCTGTGACGGCATCGACTACCTCGGCTTCCTCCCGGAGGAGGAGCTGGCCGGACTTCACTGCGAATGCGACCTGTACGTCTGTCCGATCAGACTCGGGTCCGGCATCAAGATGAAGATCCTGGACGCTCTGTCCTACGGCATGCCTGTCACAGCCGTCAGTCAGTCCCTGGCGGGGATCCAGGTGGAGGGGCCGGCGGCGAATCTCGATTTCGGCGATCCGGCCGGCAGCGCCAGGCGCGTGGCTACGCTCCTGTCGGACAGGGCGGCCCTCCGGGAGATGTCCGCCGTAACTCTTCGCTCGCTCGAGGAATACAGGAGAAACCGCCGGAGATTCGACGAAGCGGTGCTTGAAGCGGCCGGCTTCGGCGGGTAGATCGCTCTGATGCCGGACGACCGCGCCTTTGACCCACCGGGCGGCGCGGGGTTATCTTTGCCGGAGCAGGAGGTCCGATGAGGTTCATCACTGTTGCGGGAATGTGTTTTACAACGGCACTGGCGGGGTCTCTTCCGTTCTCGCGATACGGGATGATAGACGCCCCCGTAGCCGATGTCCTCGAGCACACCCAGGCATCCATCGGCCTCGGGTTCACGGCGTACGGATTCCAGAACTCCGACGGCTCCAGTGAATCGAATTTCGCGCTGGCCGGCTGTGTCGAGATCGGGCTCCTCGACAGGGTGCAGGTGGGAGGAACCTATCTGGGGGCGGGCGGGTTTTCCGCACAGGTCCGGGTTCTCGCTCTGAGGGAGTCGATCACCCGCCCGGGGATAGCGATCGGAGTCGAAAACCTCACCGGCGAGAAGAACTACGAGTTCTTCGAGGACGACTCCACCCTGTACCAGTACCCTGCAGACCAGAACCTGTCGGCATACTTCGTCATAACGAAAAACCTCGACTACCTGGCCCATATCCCCGTCTGCCTGAGCCTCGGCTGGGGCACGGGGCGATTCCAGCAGAAGGAGGACTCCGACGGATTCTCGAACCCGCTGCCGGGCCTCTTCATGGCTGTGGAGATGCATCCCTCCAACGTTCTGTCCCTCGCTGTGGAATGGGACGGAAGGGATGCTAATCTCGGGGCCAGATACCACATCAACCGTCGGGTTTCGGTCGGAGCGGCCCTTGCGGAATTCGAGCAGGCGCTCAGGGGCGACGAGCGTGACAAAACCGACGTGATGCAGAACACCAAGTTCACGATCAGTGCAGAATTCGTTCTGGGTCCCTTCTTCAACCGGACCACCCTCGAACCTGCGGAAAGGCTCCGGAGGACACAGGACGAGGAAGCTCTCAGGCGGCTCGAAGAGGAGAGGCGCAGAGCCCTCCAGGAGATCGAGGAGCTGCTGAGAGCGATGGAGGGCGGGAGCTGATCCCCTCCCGGCAGGTGAGGAGACCGGTCAGGCCCGGTTCAGAAGGCGGAAGATGACGCTCTTTTTCATTGCGATCGTTACTGGAAGCCTGACGACGCCCGTCGTGGATGGCTTTTCATCCTCCAGTCTGGTCTTCAACGAGTTCATGGCCATTCCCGCCTCATCTGAAACCGAGGCGGAAGGCGAGTGGATCGAGCTCTACAACAAATCCGACGGCTACGTGAACATCTCCGGCTGGAGGATCAGGAATCAGTCCGGCTCCACCTTCACGTGCGGAACATATCTCGTTCCCGCCCACGGCTATGTTCTTCTAGGCGCCTCCGGCAACACGGCTCGAAACGGAGGATACACCCCCGACATGGTCTACTCGGGCTTCAGCATCGCCGGCTCGGGATCGCTCACCCTCATCGATCCGCGGGGCAACGTAGTCGAGTCGATATCCTACGACGCAGGGTGGCCGGTCATCCGTGGCTGCTCCTGCGAGAGGATCAATCCGGACTGGGCGGTTGGATCCGTGTCCTCATGGGCGCTCTCCACCTCGATCTTCGGCGACGGAGACCACGGCACTCCCGGAGCAAGGAACAGCGTCTACGAAAACTCATTCGCATCGAACACCTGGGCCTTCATCAAGGCCTTTGTCCAGTAGGATCCTGCTGCTCCTCCTGGTTCTGACGTCTCTGGCGGCGTCGGAAACCATGACGGTGTTCTTCATCGATCCCGGGTACGCTGATTACTCCGGGGACGCAATCCTGGTAATGACGCCGTCGGGAAGAAACTACCTGATCGACGGGGGTGACCGGGGGCAGAATCCGCCCTGGGACTGCGGCTGTTCCAGGGTGTTCCCTCTCCTCGACAGCCTGGGCATAGACCGTCTGGACGGCATCGTAGCCACGCACCCCCACACGGACCACATCGGCGGGCTCATCTACGTGCTCGACAGGGTCGGGGCGGACGTGGTGTGGGACAGCGGGCTGTGGAGCAGCTCATACGTCTACGGAAATTTCCTCGAGGCTGTGGAGGACTGCGGGGCGGTTCTCGAAACCCCGAGGATGGGCGACACCCTCGACTGGGGTTCCGGGCTGGAGGTGGTCGTCCTCCACCCCCAGGATCCGCTCGACCCGGGAAACGTGAACAATGCGAGCATAGTCCTCAGGATAGCCTTCTCCGAAATCAGCTTCCTCTTCGCAGGCGACCTGGAGACTGATGGAGGGGAAGATCTGATCCTGGCGGCGGTTTCCTCCGGCAGACTGGGGCCGATCGCCTCGAACGTCCTCAAGGTCGGACACCACGGCTCGTTCACGTCGACCTCCACCCCCTGGCTCGCTGCGATATCCCCCGATTGGGCCGCCATCGAGGTCGGCGCGGGCAATCCCTTCGGCCATCCCCACGGGGAGGTGCTGGCCCGACTGATGGGCAGGGACATCTCGATCTTCAGGACCGACCTGGACGGCACGTTCTATATCGCCACCGACGGGGAGAGCCTCTTCTACAACACCCTTCCGGGAGGAGGCGCCGAACCTGAACGGCCCCGCGGCCTCATCGCATATCCCAGCCCGTGTTCCGACCATGTGACATTCGCGTGGGCGGATGACGGCCGCAGTTCCGTGGTGAGGGTCGTGAACCTCGCGGGTGAAACCGTCCGGGCGTGGGAGACGACGGAAAGTCCGATCGACTGGAATCTCTCCCTCGAAGAGGGTTCGCTGGCATCCCCGGGACTGTACGCGGTCGTCCGCGAATCGGGAGGGGGGGAAAATTGCGTGGAATACTTCGCCGTAGTGCGCTGACGATCCTCCTTCTCTCAGGCTTCTCGGAGGCTTCGACCGGCACCGCGGATGCTCTGGTCCTGTGCCGCAGACCGTTCTCCCCCGCCGCGAGGCTGGGACCGGCTGCATACGCCGTCCTCGCCGGCCCCTGGGCGGCATCGGGCAATCCCGCGGCGCTCTCGAGCGGCATCTCGGCCTCGGGCGGCACTGCAGCTCTCGAATCCTCCACCGCCGGAGCCGCGGCCGCACTCTCGGCCGGAGGCGGGATCATGGTCGGTCTGTCGCTCCAGTGGCTCGGGCACGGCGGCATCCAGGGCCGGGACGAGCAGGGTCTGCCTGTCGGCGAGTACTCCTGGTCCTCCGGAAGCCTTTCCGCGGCGCTGGCTGCGGATATGGTCCCCTCTCTGAGGGCGGGTGTCTCCTTCGGCCCCGTATGGGAAAGCGCGGGTGATGAGGGAGCAACCGGACTGACCTCATCGGCCGGCATACTGTGGAATGCTTCGCCGTCGATCGATGTCGGGCTGGCGCTCGAAAACTTCGGAAGCGCCCCGGACTGGAGCGGCGTCCAGAAAAACATGCCTGTCGAGATTTCCCTGGGCGCCGCCTGGAAGCCCTCCGGCATGATCTCCATCATAGGCGGCGGATCGCTGGGCTTTCACACGTCCTCCAGGCTCTCCGCGGCAGCCGAGGTCAGATCCGGTTCCGTGGCCCTGTCCGGGGGCTGGGAGCTGGTGCCGGACGATCCGGAGGCTTCCGGGCCGTTCGCGGGAGTCGGATACATCTACGAATCATCGGGCATCTACAGGGTGGATGTCGCCGTGACGCGCGACGAGTTCGGCTGGCCGGTGCTGGCGGGGCTCTCGGCGGGATTCTAGCACTCCCCCCGCCCGGGTGGGTCGCCGGTCGATCCAGTTGTAGTGATCAGTTTCAGAAAACGGGAGCTTGGAAGCTCGGATGGAGGTCTGGACATGCGGACTCGAAGTGGTATAAAGCTGTTTCTCCTTGCTGCGGCATCGCTTATGGCGGTCTCGTGCGGAGACGACGAGCAGGGCCCCAGCGGATCGGGTACGAATCCCACCGCGTCGACCCTGGAGGCCAACGCCTCTGCAACAGTGAATTCCGTTACTGCGAGATGGACCGGATGCCCTGACGCCGACTTCGAGGAATACAGGCTCTACAGATCGACCCAGCCAGGCATAGCCGGAGATCAGACCGGAGCCGTCATCGTGGCAACCCACACGTCGGCTTCCGACACGGTCTTCACCGACACCGGCCTCTCCTGGAGCGAAACCTACTATTACGCCCTGCGGACCAGGGACACCGAGGGCCTCGTGAGCTGGAGCAACGAGGCCACTGCCGTAACGCCGGACTCCGGCGCCACCGGCGGATGGCTGACCTGCGCCGACGTGCAGGGGGGTGCCGCATCGTCGCCCTACGAGGGCCAGGTCGTGACGGTGACCGGCGTCGTGACTGTGGGCGGAGGGGAGTTCTACACTTCGAGCGGCGCCTATGCCGTGCTCTCCGACCCGGAAGGCGGGCCGTGGAGCGGCCTCGTTCTCTACGGCGACAGCGTGGGAAGACTCGTGCGCGGCGACAGCATAGCCATCACGGGCACCGTGCAGGAGCACTTCGGGATGACGGAGCTGGGCTACCCGACGTCGATACTGATGCTGGGCACCGGAGCCGCGCTGCCCGCCCCCGCGGCCATCTCCACCAACAACCTCACGGATGCTGGAGGAGCCGAGCAGTGGGAGGGTGTTCTGGTCGAGATCACCGATGCGGTCATCACGTCCCTCGGCACCTACGGCCAGTTCGAGGTGAACGACGGCTCCGGAGCCTGCCTCGTCGACGACCTCGGCAGCTACAGCTACAACCCGGCCGTGGGCGACACCCTGTACCGCGCAGCAGGAATAGGATGGTACAGCTTCGATGAATGGAAGCTGGAACCGCGGGACGACGACGATCTCGAAGTGAGTTCGGGCGGCGGGCCCGGCGAGGTCCTCTCCTGCTACCAGGTCCAGGGCCAGGCGGCCCAGTCCCCCTACGTCGGCCAGATCGTCAGCGTAACCGGGATCGTCACCGTGGCCGGCGGAGAGTACTACTCGTCTAGCCAGGGATACTCGGTGATCGAGGACGCGGGGGGCGGACCGTGGAGCGGCCTCGTCCTCTTCGACTCCGACGTGCTCTCTTTCGCCAGGGGTGACAGCGTCGTCGTCACCGGCACCGTGCAGGAGTACTACGGGATGACCGAGCTCTCCTACATAACCGACGCCCGGATAATCTCGTCGGGACATCCCCTGCCCGCCCCGCAGGATCTCACCACCGGCGCGCTGATGACTTCGGCCGACCCGGAGGAATGGGAAGGCGTGCTGGTGAGGGTTCAGAACGTGACCGTATCGAACGACAGCCTCGGATACGGCCAGTGGTCCGTCACCGACGGATCGGGGGACTGCATCGTGGACGACCTGGGCGACTACACCTACGAGCCGTACACGGGCGATTCGATCCAGAGCATCATCGGGGTCTGCTTCTACTCGTTCTCGGAATTCAAGATGGAGCCGCGGGACGACGCGGACATCGACATCTAGGGCGACTCAGAGGCCGTAGGCCGCCCTTATCCATTCGGTCTCCCGGCGTATCCCCTCCTGCAGGGGTACGCCGGGTTTCCATCCCAGGTCGCGTTCCAGTCGAGTCGTGTCGGCGAGTGTGTCCCTTGCGTCACCGGGCTGGGCCGGCGCGAAGGACAGGATCGCCTTCGCCCCTGTCGCGTTCTCTATCTCCCCGACCGCCTCGAGCAGTGTGACCCTGTTCCCGCCGCCGAGATTGTACACGCCGCACACGGGGCTGTCGCCGGCCCTGTACAGACCCTCCACGACATCCGATACGAACGTGAAGTCCCTGGTCTGCCTCCCGTCGTCGAGCACCTGGACGGGCTCGCCCCTGAGGACGGCTAGGATGAAGCGGTGGAAGGCCATGTCCGGCCGCTGCCTGGGCCCGTAGACGGTGAAGAACCGGAAGGACACCGACGGGATGCCCGATCTTCCGGAGTACAGGCCGACCAGATGCTCGGCAGCGAGCTTCGTGACTCCGTAGGGCGATACCGGAGCAGGCAGGCTTCCGGCTTCGGAGAGGGGCGTCTGTGGTGATGCGCCGTAGACCGAAGAGGAGGATGCATTGACGAATCGTGTGACGCATCCGCTTTCGGAAGCCCATTCCAGCAGCTTCTGCGTCGCCGTGACATTGTCCCTGACGTAATCGCCGAAGTTGGCGCCCCAGGAGCGACGGACCCCGGGCTGTGCCGCGAGATGGTAGACCGTGACGCGCTCTCCATGAGGGATGCAGCCCTGGAGGGCCGGTTCGAAATCCCCAGACAGATCCGCCTCCAGCAGAGTGAACAGGGGATCACGGAGCGATGCGGCTATGTTGTTCCTCTTGGCTGCGGGATCGTAGTAGTCCCTGAAGCAGTCGATGCCCACGACCGCACGTCGATCGGCCAGAAGCCTCTCCACGAGAAGGCTGCCGATGAATCCGGCGGCCCCGGTCACGAGAGTCAGCATGGGCGCCGGTCGGACAGAATCCTCACTCCCCGCTGTCCTCGGTGATGCACCAGCCGGGGCCGCTCGGGCCGAGCTGGAGCAGATACCTCATACCGCCGACCTTCACGGCGGGTGGAGGAAAGTCGGGGCCGAACGGGGCGAGGCAGGCCAGATCCTGCGCCTGCGGCAACGAGGGGAGTTCGAGATCCACATGTGGTTCGGGCACGGGTTTCGACCTCAGGGTGGACAGCCGGGAAATCAGCCTCCTCCTGAGATCGGGCCAGGTCATGACGTCCGTATTGAAACCGGCGGCCTTCGCATGGCCGCCCGCGCTGCGGAAGACATCCTTCATCCCCGTCAGGAAAGAGGCCATGTCCCAGTCGCCAAGGGATCTGGCCTCGCCGATCAACGTGCCGTCAGGCCGGGACGTGACCACGATGGCCCCCCTGCGGAAGATTCTGGACAGCTTGCTTGCGATGGTTCCTCCCATGCCGGAGGGGATGCCCTCCATGTGGACGAGCACCATGCCGAAGGCATCGGCTTCGGGATCCTTCTCGTTCATCGCCCGCGACAACATCTCGGATATCTGCTGCGATCTCGCATCGCTTACGGCCGTCATCTCCTGCCAGACAGCCCGGCTCCACTCGGCGTCGTCGCTCTCCATAAGGTCGAGCAGGCGGCCGATGCCGGAGTTGAGCCCCTTGCCGACAACGGAGGTTATCTGCTGCCGGACGGCGCAGGCGCACCAGTTGCCTCCCCTGTTCGGCCAGGCGTCGAGAATGACGCCCAGTCCCTCTGAAAGATCGCTTCTCTCGACGGCACTGAAACGGTCCAGGAGGTAACGGTTGGCCGCCAGAAGCGGGACACGGTCGGAGATGGTGCCGAGGGCTACGGCAGTGAAAAGCGAGGCATCCTCCGATATGGAGGGGAAGAGTTCCGCGAGGGCGGCATAGAGCACTCCGCATCCGGCGAGCACGGTTCCGGGAAAGCCTATCGCCTGGGGATCGATGAGCCCGTGCGCCCTGGGCAGCGGGGGATTCAGGGTATGATGGTCCGTGATGACCACCCGGGATCCCATGGCGAGAGCCCAGTCGACGCCTTCCACGGCAGAGCAGCCGGCGTCGACGGTGAGCAGGAGGTCGCCCTTCTGCAGGATGCCGTCCATCCTGGAGGGGAGCAGGCCGTAGTCCTCGACGGCCCTGTCGGGAATGATCGGTACGACTTCGAAACCGAGCTTCCCGAGCATGGTTTTGCCGACATAGATGCCGGTAATGCCGTCCATGTCGTCATGTCCGTAGAGAACGATCTTCCCGCCGCTGTGGCGGAGCGCGGCAAGCTCGAACTGGAGAACCTCCAGCTCCGGGAGCATGGCCCTCCAGCAGGGTTTTGGGGGCTTCCACTCCGCAACGGGGTCGGGGGAACCGGGGAAGCGCTTCCTGAGCACATCCAGCGCCTGAACAGTCAGAAGTCCCTCCGACCCGGCCCCGTCCTCTTCTACCCCCCGCCCGTCGTAATCGTTGCGACAATCATCCAAGAGTCCCTCCTCACATACATTCGAGAGAGTTTCGTGGCTGGACGGCGTGTTGTCAACCCGTGTGCGATCGGAGGTTCGTCCGGGCACTTGCAGCAGAGTGCCCTCATGTAATAGACTGATGGGCGTGAGACGAATAGCATTCGCTCTGCTTCTTGCAGCTTTGTTCCGGGGAACCTCGGAATCCGCCTTCGAATCCGTCCCGCAGGCTCCCTGGATGAACGCCGGGGCTTCCTGCACCCTCTTTCCCGCAAGCGCGGCGACCCAGTTCGGAAATCCGGCGAGCATCGCCCTGCTCGAAGGATTGTCCGTTTCCGCATCGGCCTCGAGGCCCTTCGGGCTGTCGAGGCTCGACAGGGCATCGGCGGCGGCATCCCTGCCCTGGCGCAACTGGGCCTTCGGTGCCGGAATCATCGCCTCGGGCGACGGTGAATACTCGGAATGGACCATCTCCGCCACGGCCTGTCGAAGGCTGATCACCGGTCTCGCCGGCGGCGTCTCCGCTTCCGCCCACCGCCTTTCGATCGATGGATACGGGGCTGCCTCCGGTTTCTCCGCCGACGCGGGTCTCGTTGCCCGCCCCATGGACGGGGTGCTCGCCGGTGCGACCGTGCGGGGATTGATCCGGAGCCGCCTGGGCGAATCCGGCGACCCTTCCGTCCCGAGAACCTTCTCCGTCGCCGCTGGCGTCGCTCCTGTCAGCCGGCTGCGGATCTCGGCCGCCCTGTCCATCTCCGAGGCCCTTGATCCGGAACCGTCCCTCATGCTGGGCTTTGCTCCTTCTCCGGGCCTTTCTCTCGGCCTGGGCTTCGAAAGCGATCCCACCCGCTTCTCCTTCTCCCTCTCGATCGGAACGGGGCCGATGGAGTTTCTGTACGGTCTCGGCTTCCATCCCGCCCTGGGGGAAACCCACTCTGCCGGAATAGCGTTCGGCAGGGCCGGTCATATACCCGTTCCGGCGACAAGGGCGCCCGTCCCTGTCGAGGAGCACGATCCCGAAGCCCTCATCGGCATAAACACTGCCGGCCTCGAGGAACTGATGACACTGCCCGGCATCGGTCCTGCGAAGGCCGAGGCCATCATCGCCTACCGCACGGAGAACGGCCCCTTCACCACCCTCGAACAGCTCCTCGATGTCCCGGGGATCGGTCCGTCGCTGTTCGAGGCGATCAAGTCCAGACTGGTGGTAGATTGACCCGAGGCCGCCGCCTCGCGCTCGTTCTGCTTCTCCTGCTCCCAGCCGCCGCTTCGTGCGGCGATGTCCTGTTCAGGCTCGGGAGACGCTTCCCGGATTCGCGCGGCGCTCTGGATGGAATCTGGGCGGGGGACCAGTTCGAGTTTCTCCACCGTACGAGGCTCGCTCTGGGGCGATTCAGCCTGGTCCTGGTCGCGGAGAAGGACAGAGGCGAGGAATGGTGCGACCTGGTCAGCGCCGGAGCGACCTTCGAAGACTCCATAAGAAACGTCCGCGCCACGGCGGGCTGGCTCCGCTCGAAACTCGGCTCCGGGCTGATCCTCTCCCACCCATCCGGCTGGTCCGGCGCACCGGGGATGGAGGCAAAGCCTCCCGCTCTCGCGTCGAAGCTGGAACCTGCCTCCAGCGCGGGATGCTCGGATGCAGAACCTCTCACGGGAGCCGGCGTGTCCTTCCGGGCCGGCCGGTTCTCCTTCCTGGCGATAGGCGCGTCCTCGCACATCGATCCATCCGGTGAGGGTCTCCACAGAACCGAATCGGAACTGGCCGCCGAGGGCTCCGTGAGGGAGGACCTGCTCGGCTTCCGCACCGTCACGGGATGCTGGGGGCTTGGCGCGGCCGCCGCGGATGACCCGAGAGGCGGATGGAGCAGGATCGGCCTCGATTTCGACGGACGGCTGGCCGGCGTAGAGCTGAGGGCGGAGGCTGCCGTCGGCTTTCAGGGATCGGAAATGTCCGAAGCCTTCTGGGGCTGCATCCACGAGAGGCTCGATGCCGTCCGCTTCTGCGTCGGGGTCTTCCGGCATCCGGATGACTTCCCGTCGAGACGCTCCGCCCTGCCCATCGGCATGGACTGCGACGCAGGGGCGGGAGCCGCATTCGTCTGGAAGCCGGGTGCGGGCTGGACGGCCGAGGGTTCCGTGACATCCGCCCTCCGGCGGGAGGCTTCCAGGGGCTCGGCCGAACTGTCCATCGAGAAGAGGATGACTCCTGCCTTCGACATGGGAATCCGTTTCAGGGGAACGACCAGGGATGAAGAGGATTCCTTCAGGCTGCTCGGTTCCTCCTCCTGGAGGCCGGCGGGCGGCGTCGTTCTCTCCACCGCCGTGCAGAGAACGGGCGCCGGGCGGTCCTCGTCAGGCACCGGCGCGGAGGCCAGGCTGAAGATCCTGCTCGACGGGGAACTCACGGTGAGGGTCGCCGCGGCGGGCTTCGTCACGGACGACTACGACTCCAGGGTCTACTTCGGCGAGCTGTCCTTTCCCGGGGACTTCGGCTCCGTCCAGCAGTGGGGGGAGGGGTTCTATCTGCAGGCTGCGGTCGCGTGCCCGGTCGGCGGGGGATCTTCCATATCGGGCCGAATGGGCTATCTCCGGAAGGGTTCCGTGGAGTCCATCGGGGAAGGCTCCGACGAGACCGACGGGCCCTCGAGGCTCGACGCCACGCTCCAGTTCCAGTCCGTGATCTGACGGCCGACCCCGACCCCGGCATCCGCTCCTGCTTCGTTCGAACCGGGTACTTCCATCACGGTTCTCCTTCCCGGCAGGAAACAGCACGCCGACCTTTCCGGACGATTCACGCATCTGATACGCCTGGCGCCGTTTTTGGCTTGACACCAATATCGATTGGTGCCATTTTGGCGCCCCGGAGGTTTCGAATGCACATCGATCTCGATCAGGTGGACTTCGTAACCGAGACCGCCCTGACCATCCGTCAGAGCAGGCGAAGAACCACGGTCCCCAAGGAAATCGTGGACAGGCTGGGGCTCACACCCGAGGACAAGCTCAGATGGGTTCTCCTGGTCGATGGAACCGTCATTCTGACCAGGGTCAGGCGACCAGTGAATGGAGATAGATGAGAGCGGAACGGCTGATTGCCATCCTGTCTCTTGCGGCTCTATGCGCCGGATGCGGCAGGGAGAGGCCGGAGGGGATACTTAGGGTCGGGTACTTTCCCAACATCACTCACTCGCAGGCCATCATCGGCATGGCCAGGGGAGACTTTGCCGGCGAACTGGGGTCGAACGCCGTCATAGAGCCCATCATCTTCAACGCCGGGCCATCCGTTATAGAGGCCCTCTATGCCGGAGAGATCGACCTGGCCTACATCGGCCCCAATCCCGCGGCGAACGGCTACATCCGCTCCGGAGGCGAGGCCCTCAGGGTGGTGGCCGGAGCCACGAGCGGAGGAGCGTGCCTCGTGGTGAGGAGCGACGCGGGGATATCCTCGCCGTCGGATCTCGACGGGAGGAAGCTGGCTTCGCCTCAGCTCGGGAACACCCAGGACGTCGCCCTGCGGTGCTGGCTCATGGACAACGGCCTCTCGACGCTCGAACAGGGCGGCACAGTGGAGGTCGTGGCGGTACAGAACCCCGAAATCTTCGACCTCTTCATGCAGGGCCGTATCGACGGCGCATGGGTGCCGGAGCCCTGGGCCAGCCGCCTCGTGGTCGAGGGCGGGGGCGTCGTGTTCCTGGACGAAAGGGATCTCTGGGAAGGAGGCGAATTCCCCACCGCATGCGTGATCGCCTCGACAGACATCCTCTCGGAGAATCCCGCGCTGGTCGAGGCCTGGCTGAGGGCGCACGTCGCCGTCACGGAATGGGAGCTCGCCGATCCCGACTCGGCGATGGCCCTGGTGAACTCCGAGATCGGGAGGATGACCGGAAAGGCCCTCCCCGACGAGGTCATGGAGATGGCCTGGTCCAGGATGACGCCGACATGGGAGCCCCTGGAGGACTGCATCCGGATCAGTGCGCAGTCCGCATACAGGATAGGCTACCTCGACGAGGAGCCTGAACTCTCGGGCCTCTGTGACCTGACCATCCTGCAGCGGGTCGTCGGAGAAGCGAGGTAGCCCTGGAACTGGAACTCAGAGGCGTCTCCAGGAGCTTCCGCAGGCCGGGACGGACGGTGGAGGCGCTGAGGGGGCTGGACCTCAGGGTCGGCTCCGGCGAGTTCGTCTGCATCGTGGGTCCGTCCGGATGCGGCAAGACCACGGTTCTCCACCTGCTGGCCGGGCTGGATGCCCCCTCTGCCGGAGAGGTTCTCGCAGACGGCGCCCCCATCACCGGCCCCGATTCCTCCAGGGTCCTGATGTTTCAGGACGCAGCCCTGTTCCCGTGGATGAACGTGCGCTCGAACATCGAGTTCGGGCTGCGCGCCCGTAGAGTGCCCCGGGCGCGCCGGGATGAAATCGTCGAGGAGCTGCTTCGAAAGGTCCATATGGAGGGTTTCGACCAGTCCTGGACCCACGAACTCTCCGGCGGCATGAGGCAGCGCGCAGCGCTCGCGAGGGCTCTTGCGGTCGATCCGCAGGTCCTGCTCCTCGACGAGCCCTTCGGCGCCCTCGACGCCCTCACCCGCGACTCCCTCCACATCGAGCTGCAGGATCTCTGGATGAAATCCGCCAAGACCATGGTCTTCGTCACCCACAACGTGAGGGAGGCAACCGTCCTGGCGGACAGGATACTCGTCATGTCCGACTCGCCCGGGAGGGTGATCGCCGAGCATGCGGTCGATCTCCCGAGGCCGAGGCACATGGAGAATCCGGGGCTGATGTCCCTTGCGGCCAGAGTGCTCGCCGATCTCAAACCGGCGGAAAGGGCCGCAGAATGAAGCCGGGCGCGGAGTTTTCCAGGAGAACCCTCCAGCTCGCCTTCGGTTTGTTCCTGATCGCCGCCTGGATTGTTCTGGGGGAAGCCGGGGTCTGGCCGGCCTACATCTTCCCCACACTCGGCGGGGTTCTCAGGGCGATCGCCAGGACAAGCGGCACCGGCGCCCTCTGGATATCGATCCTGGGTAGCATGAAGAGGCTGCTGCTCGGCTATGCGGTGGCCCTGGCGTCGGGCGTCGTACTCGGTGTCCTGCTGGGAAGCTTCAAATGGGCCAGAGACACCATAGGCCAGGTCGTCCTGGGGCTGCAGGCCCTCCCGAGCATATGCTGGCTTCCTCCGGCGATCCTCTGGTTCGGGCTCTCGGAGCAGGCGATCCTCTTCGTGGTGATCATGGGCGCGTTCCTGTCGATCTCGCTGGCTACGCAGGACGGCATCCGCAACACGCCAAGGATCTACCTCCAGGCCGCGCGGAACCTGGGCGCCTCGGGCCTGTCGCTCTACACCAGGGTCGTTCTGCCGGCGTCGCTCCCCTCGATCGTGACGGGCATGAAGCTGGGCTGGACTTTCGCGTGGAGATCCCTGATGGCGGGCGAACTGCTGTACTCCGTTCCCGGGCTCGGAAGCATGCTCGCGCTGGGCAGGGAACTGAACGACATGAACCAGGTCGTCGCCGTCATGCTGGTGATAGTGGCGATCGGCCTCATGACGGACAAGCTCGCGTTCGGGGCCGTAGAGAAGGCGGTACGGTCGCGCTGGGGCACCGGAGGAGGGCGGCGATGACCGACTCCCGCCTCAGGAGCCTGCCGGATCGAATCCCTTCGCCGATGGGTAGGCCGACAGGTCGTAGCTGATCTCGCGGCAGGGCATCGGCATCCTCTCCAGCACCACGCCCGATTCGGAGAAGAATCGCCCGGCGAACGTGTCGTGGAAGTCCGAGAAGATGACGACCCTCCTGATTCCGGCCGCGATAAGCGCCTTTGCACAGGTGGTGCAGGGCATGTTCGTCACGTAGGCGGTCGCTCCGTCCAGCGACACGCCATGCCGCGCGGCCTGGCAGATCGCGTTCATCTCCGCGTGGTTGGTCCTCACGCAGTGGTTGTCCACCACCAGGCATCCCTCGTCCTCGCAGTGCGGCGAACCCGGCAGGGAACCGTTGTAGCCGGTCGAGAGCACATACCTGTCCTTCACGAGAACGCACCCGCAGTGCATCCTGGGACAGGTCGCCCTCTCGGAGGCCAGCATCGCCAGCTTCAGGAAGTATTCGTCCCAGGAGGGTCTCAAGAGCCGCTTCCCTCCTCCCCCTCGACCTCCACGGAGCGGTCCGGGCTCCCGGGCTTCCAGACGATCGACGACGCCCTCGTCACATTCAGCAGGTCCGCCTCGAACGGCTTCATGACCGACAGATCGCCGTCGGGTCCGGAAACCGTGATCCTGCCCAGGGGGGCGGCCATGCTCAGGTTCCGCTCGCTCTTGAAGCGGCGGGCAGCCTCGATGACCTCGAGGGCGATGTCGCCGGCCCGTATGGCGTCGAAGTCGACCCCGGAGCAGACGGGCCATGGGGCCGTGTGTATGCTCTCATGCCCCTCGCGTTCCCTGAAGATCAACTGGTAGAGTTCCTCCGTGATATGGACCAGGATGGGCGCGAAAAGGCGCAGAACCATGTAGAGGCAGTCGTACAGCGCCTTCCTGGCCGCATCGGCGGCCTTTTCGTCGCTGCCGTACAGGCGCCCCTTCACGATCTCGAGATAGTTGTCGCAGAAGGCGTTCCAGAAGAAGTCCTCGGCCTCCCTCATGCAGATCGAGTACTCGTACCCCTCCATGCCGGCGGTGGCGTCGGCAACGGCCTTCGCTGCACTCGCCAGAACCCACCTGTCGAAGGGATGGAGTTCGACGGGCGAAGACGGGTCGAAGCCCTGGAGGAACTGCGCGGAGAAGCGGGCGGCGTTCCAGAGCTTCGTCACCAGCTTCCTGCCGAGGCCCAGCACCTCCTCGCTGAACATTACGTCCGTGCCGAGGCGGCTGGAGCAGGCCCAGTACCGTAGTTCGTCGGCGGAATACTTCTCCAGAGCCGCGAGCGGATCGCCCGCCACGTTGCCCTTGCTCTTCGACATCTTTTCGCGATTCGGGTTCAGGGCGTGCCCGCTTATCATCACGTGGCGCCAGGGGATCCGATCCATGTGGAGATGCGCCTTCACGATGGTGTAGAACGCCCAGGTCCTGATGATGTCGTGCGCCTGGGGCCTGAGGCTCATGGGTATGATTTCCGATCGGTCTCCGGGTTCGCCCCACCTGGCGTTTATCAGGGGCGTGAGGGAGCTGGTGGCCCAGGTATCCATCACGTCGAACTCGGGAGTGAACTCCCCGGAGCCGCAGTGCGGGCACGGATCCTTCGGCCGGTCCTCCAGCGGATCGACGGGCAGATCCTCGGGCGCAGCGAAGACTGGCTCCCCGCAGGAGCCGCAGTACCAGACCGGGAAGGGAACGCCGTAGTAGCGCTGGCGGCTTATACACCAGTCCCATCTGAGGTTCTCGACCCAGTGGTCGTATCTGGCCCGGAACATCTCCGGGTGCCACTCTATCTGCCTTCCGCGCTCGAGCAGCTCGTCCTTGATGTCGAGGATTCGGATGAACCACTGGGGAGTGACCAGGTATTCCAGCGGGGTTCCGCATCTCTCGTGAACGTTGACGGCATGCACGATCGGCTTCGATCCCGTCAGGAGCCCCCGGTCCGTCATGTCCTGGACCATCCGGGCGCGGGCCTCCTTCACGGACAGGCCCTGATAAGGCCCTGCGAGTCCGTTCAGACGGCCGTTGCGCTCGAGGGCCATGCGCAGCTCCAGCCCGAAGTCCTCCCACCAGGCTATGTCGGTGGTGTCGCCGAAGGTGCAGCACATCACGAGGCCGCTGCCCTTCTCCATCGAGACACGGCCGTCGGTCAGCACCGGAACCTCCCTCTCGAACAGAGGGACGATCGCGTGACGGCCCTCGAGGTGCCTCCAGCGGGGGTCCTCCGGGTTGCGGAACACGGCCGAGCATGCGGGCAGCAGCTCGGGCCTGGTCGTAGCGATGGGGATGGTTCCGCCGCCCACGAGCCTGAAGACCAGGTCGTGGAATACGGAGTCCAGCTCGCGGTCCTCGGTTTCGGCCTGGGCGACGGCGGTTCTGCACTCGGGGCACCAGAGCGTGGGCGTGTTCTTCCTGTAGATCCGGCCCTGCTCGTGCAGGTCGAGGAACGACCTCTGGCTCAGCCCTCTGACCCAGGGGCTGATCGTGGTGTACATCTCGTCCCAGTCGCAGGAGAAGCCGAGCCTCGTCCAGAGATCCCTGAAGCCCTCCTCGGCGACCGAGGTCACTTCCAGACAGAGCTTCACGAACTCGCTCCGGGGCATCTCGTGGGCGCGGACCTTCTTCGTCTTCTCCGTGAACCTCTCGCTCGGCAGCCCGTTGTCGTCGAAGCAGAAGGGATAGAAGACCTCGTCCCCGGCCATCCTCCTGTACCTGGCTATCACCTCGGCCTGAACGTAGCTGAAGACGTGTCCCATGTGGATCATGCCGGAGACGGTGGGAGGCGGGGTGTCGATCGTGAAGAGCGGCTTCCCTGATTCCGGGCGGAACCTGTAGATGCCGGACTCGCGCCACTGCTTCTGAAGGCGCGGCTCGGCCTCGGACGCGACGTATCGTCTGGCGGGTTCCGCGTTCATTCGGACGCCCTCCCAGCCGCGGCGAGCCCGGCTTTTTCAACGGCGGGCCTCCAGCCCTTCCTGAGACAGTCGCAGAGCAGGTCGGCCAGGTTGTCGATTCCGACCCTCACCTGTTCCAGAGTGTCGCGTTCCCTGATCGTGACGGAGCGGTCGTTCGCCGACTCGAAGTCGTAGGTGACGCAGAACGGCGTGCCGATCTCGTCCATCCTGCGGTAGCGCTTGCCGATGGAGCCGGTCACGTCGAAGCTCACGGGAAGGATGGGGCGCAGCATGCCCGCCACCTCGGCGGCTCCGGCCTCAAGGTTGCGGGAGAGGGGCAGGACGGCGGCCTTCACCGGGGCCAGCGCGGGCGACAGCCTGAGAGTGACGCGCTCCCTGCCGTCCACGATGTCCTCGTAGTAGGCGTCCAGCAGCACGGCCAGAATGGTCCGCCCGATTCCCCCGGAGGTCTCGACGACCCAGGGGACGACCTTCTCGTTCGCAACCTGGTCGATGAACTCCAGATCCTGCCCGCTGACCCTCATGTGGGCCGAAAGGTCGTAGTCCGCCCTGTTCGCGATGCCCTCCAGCTCCCCGAATCCCCCGGTGGCGAACGGGAATGCGTACTCTATGTCCGTGCAGGCCCTGGCATAGTGCGCCAGCTCCTCCTTCGCGTGGTCGCGGAAGCGGAGGCTCGCCGGCTTGAGCCCCAGGGACAGGTACCAGGACATCCTCTCTTCCTTCCAGTACTCGAAGAACCTGTCGGCGTCGGCCGGTCTGCAGAAGTACTCCATCTCCATCTGCTCGAACTCGCGGGACCTGAAGACGAAGTTTCTGGCCGTGATCTCGTTCCTGAACGCCTTGCCGATCTGCGCTATTCCGAAAGGCAGCGTCTGCCTGGAGGATGTGACGATGTTCCTGAAGTTGACGAAAATCGACTGGCAGGTCTCGGGGCGGAGATAGACCTCGGCCGCCTCGTCCTCGACCGCACCCATCATGGTCCTGAACATCAGGCCGAAGTCCCTGGGCTCGGTCAGCTCCCCGCCGCACTCCGGGCACTTCGTCCCCTCGACCTGGTCCGCCCTGAACCTCGCCCTGCATTTCCTGCAGTCGACGAGAGGATCGTGGAAGTTGTCGACATGGCCGGAAGCCCTCCAGACGTCGGGATGGGTGATGATGGCGGTATCGACTCCGACCACGTCGGCGCGGCGTCTGACCATGAAATCCCACCAGCTCGACTCGATGTTCTTCTTGAGTTCGACTCCGAGCGGGCCGTAGTCCCAGGCCGACTGGAGGCCGCCGTATATCTCGCCGGACTGGAAGACGAAGCCGAGCCTCTTGCAGAGCGAAACCATCTTTTTCATAAGGTCGTCAGCCGACGCCATTTTCCAGATCCTCCAGTACGCCGAGCGAGCGGAGCTTCAAACCCGACTGGTTGTGTGCCTGGGCGAACTCACGCATGAAGTCGTGACAGGTACGGAATCCGCCCTTCCAGAGCCTGACGCGTGAGGCGGTCTCGAAGCCGGACCTCCTGCAGGTCTTCACGAATTCGAGGATGCCGGGCGAAATCACGATGTCCCCCGGTGCGGAGCATCCGCTGCAGAGGATGCCTCCGTCGCGGTGGCTCCAGTGTCCCGACCCACCGGCCGGCATACCGCAGCGAACGCAATCATCTATCTCCATGGCGTGCCCGGCAAGGTTGAGCATTGATTCCACGGAAACGCAGGTCACCGCCCATCTCGACCTGCTCTCCGGCAGCATGGCGAATGCCGCTCCGAGCAGGTTGTAGACGGACGAGGAGGACTCGCCGCCCATGAACAGCCCCAGGACCCACTCCGAAAGCAGACAGGCGTGCGCGAACGCATCCGGATCGGACCTGAGCCTGGTTCCCGGTTCGAAGAGGGTCGCATCGACCAGAGTGTCGAGTTCGCGGCCCTCGCGCCTGGTGACTGTCACCTCCACGCCGGAGAGGAGTTCCAGCAGGCCCTGGAAGCGGCCGCCGGGCCTGAGGGCCCCTCTCGCGATGACCGAGATTCTGCCCTGATCCATCGAGTACAGGGTGAGGATCAGTGAGGACTCGCTCCATCTGACCCTTCTCAGAACCCAGGACGGAGTGGTGAGGCGCACCTCAGGAATCGGCTTCCTGCTGCCTCTCGGGAGCTATCCGGACCAGCAGTATCCTCTGGGCCCTGACTCTCTCCACGGTGAACCTGAAGCCTTCGAGAACAACGCTCTCTCCTGGCCTGGGGATCTTCCCTATGGCGCTGTAGACCAGCCCGCCCACGGTATCGAAGTCGTCCGATCCGAAGGAGGATTCCAGGAGATCGTTGAGATCGTCGATCTGCAGCATTGCGTCCACCCTGAAGGAATCCAGGCCGAGCGACTGGACCATCGGAGCCTCGGAGACCTCGAACTCGTCGAGAATCTCGCCGAAGACCTCCTCGATCAGGTCCTCCATGGTCACCAGTCCGGCCGTGCCCCCGTACTCGTCCACCACGACGGCCATGTGGATTCGGTGTGACTGGAACTCCCTGAACAGGCTGTCCACGCGCTTGTACTCCGGCACGAAATACGGCTGCCTCAGGATCTTCTCCATTCTGAACGGCTCGGACGAATTCTTGGATACAGCCTTCATGAGATCCTTCACATAGAGGACGCCGATGATGTCGTCGATCTTGTCGCGGTACACCGGAATGCGGGAGTGGCTGGCTGCGATCGCCTCGCGGAGCACCGCTTCGAAGTCGTCGCTCAAGGCCATGACGACCATGTCTATGCGGGGCACCATGACTTCTCTGACTATCTTGTCGGCGAAGTCCACGATGCCCTCCATCAGCTCCCTCTCCTGGATGAAGCTGTGCTGCTCGCTCTTCTCCGTGCGCTGCTCCAGCCACATGAAGTCGGGGGGAGTGAAGACCCATTCCCCGGTTTCGCCCTCCCCTCCTGATGCAGGGCCGAGAATGATCCTGGCAGGCAGATGGAAGACCACGCGGAGCAGGAACAGGGGAATGCCCAGGGCACTCCTGATGAGATCGGGCCTCGTGTGCCCGATTCTGGACGGCACGAGTTCGGCGAGGATGAAAACGAGGGTCGACAGCACGAGGGCCGCGAGGGCAGGGTGCAGGATTTCACGAAGCTGGACCGATGCCAGGGCGATTCCGGCTCCCGCGGAAACCAGTCCGCAGAACCTGGCGAGCCAGAGCACGCGAAGGTGGGAGATCGCCAGGACACGGCGCTCCGCTGCATCCTTCCTCTCCGGGAGGATTCCGGGCAGGGCCGCCCTGAGAGCGTTCGCAGCGGAAGTAACCAGGAATCCGGCAGCCAGGAGCACCGGCGTGGCGGTCATCGCCGCACCCCGGTCGCCCGGTCGACCATTCGAGCGACGTCCGCCGACATGGACTCGAAATCCTCAGGGGTGTCGTGGCTGCGCCCGAGGAGATGCAGATAGCCGTGGAAGATTCTTTCGAGGAGTTCCTCCATCGGCGGGGCGAGCCTCATGTCCGCATAGATGACCCCCTCGGGCTCCGCTCCGCCTTCGGAGAGGTCGAAGGTGAGCACGTCGGTGGGCCTGTCGATGTGTCTGAATCGCCTGTTCATGACCCTCATGCAGCCAGGATCGACCAGGACCACCTCGATCCTGCCGGTCATCTGGGAGGAGACAATCCGTTGCAGGTCATCCGTATCGAAGCCTGGCTCGCCTGCGGGAGTCTCAACGGTTATACCGTCATCCATGAGGATAGTCCTTGACCCGCTCGTGGAACCTTCCCTGAAGCACCTGCAGGAATGTCCGCATGATCACGTTCAGGTTCCCGCGGGTGAGCTGGCAGTCGTCGAGCTGGCCGTCGATGTCCCTGTCTTCGATCACTTCCCTCACAATCCCCTCGATGACTTCGGGGGACTCCCCCGAGAGGTTCTTCGTAGCCGACTCCACCGAATCGGCCAGCATGATTATCGCCGCCTCCCGGGTGGCCGGCAGAGGGCCGGAATATCGGAAGTCGTCCTGGGAGGGAGGCCCGGCGCTCTTGTCCGGTGAATTCTCGAACGCCTTGCGGGCCTTCTCGTAGAATGCCTTCATCACGGTTCTGCCGTGATGCTGCTCGATCATGTCGATGACCGGGGCCGGGACCCGGAACTTCCTCGCCAGCCTCACGCCCTCCGTTACGTGCGCCCTGAGCCTCGAGGCGCTTTCCAACGGATGCAGGAAATCGTGCGGATTGGGCGTATCGGGGGGGAGATTCTCGATGAAGTGCTTGGGGTCGTTGACCTTGCCGATGTCGTGAAAGAGGCCTCCAGCCTCGGCCAGGACCGGATCGGCCCCGATCGCTCGGGCCGCTTCGGACGCCAGGTCGGCAACCTGCTGGGAATGCTGCCACGTTCCCATGGCCCATTTGCTGAGATCGAGAAGCAGCGGATGATCGCGCCTCTTGACGTCCTCTATGGACCGGACGGTGCTCACGCCGAACTTTTCGAATACGGGCAGGAGGAGATAGGCCGCACCCGCGCCGGCTGCAGGGGAGAGGATCGTTTCCAGAATGCCGATCCAGGGAGGAGTTACGGATATGCCCACGTCCAGGAGCCTGAGGGTGACGAGCGCGACCAGGCCCGAGACGGATGCGATCGCCTCGCTGACGGCGACGGCGTTGCGCCTGCGGAGATCCCATCCCGTGAAGGCGACGGCCGATCCGGTCACGGTCGTCAGGATGAGGTTGCTGAAGGGATGAGGATGAAAGGCCGAAGTGAGCACGGCGAACAGGAACGAAAAGATGGCCGCATGCCTGCGGTTTGTGAATACGCTGGTATGGAGGGCGCCGAAAGTCACGAAGGTGGCGTATGAAGCGCCGTAGATCCTGTTCGCCAGCATCGAGAGGATGCCGGTGACGAGGATGGCTGTGGACCAGCTTGTGCAGAGGAGGAGCACGCGGTCGCGGTCCAGCCAGGTGGGCCGCATCGAATCCCTGACGTACAGGACGGCCAGCGCGAGGATGCCCGACAGCAGGAGAAGCCTGCCGATGGAATACCTCGCCCTCCGGCCGCTGAGGCCCTCCTCCTGCGATGACCGAAGCGCCTCGAGATAGCGTGCGGACCGCTCGTTGACCACGCCTCCTTCAGGAATGATCACTTCTCCGGCGTGGAAGACGGTATCGACCATCGAATAGCTCTCGAGCGCCTGCTGGATGCTCGCCTCCCTGCGGTCCTCGTCGACGAGGACGTTCGGGCGGAGGGTTGAGGCGAGCGCTTCGGCGGGTTCCGCCCCCAGTCCCCCTCCGCGAAGGGTCGAGGAGAAGGCGGTCCTCACCTCGGCGAGCCCGTGTATGTTGATGTTGCCCAGAGGGGCGGGGATGCCGTCCACGGTGTTCCGCGTCATCACGGCGAGGCGGCCGTCGAACAGTCCGCCCGCCTGCTGAAGGTCCATTATCCCCTTGTCGTACATTATGCCCAGTTCGCGAAGCACGCCCTGGATGACGGCGCTGTCCAGGTCGAGCCGGACAAGGTCTTCGTACAGATCGGCCCGGAGCCCGGGCCATACCGAATCCGTATAGAACAGGAAGAGGGGGACGGAATGCTCGATCTCGGCCCTGAGGTCTTCCAACTCATCCGGCGGCAGCATCACCTCGAATGTGAAGGGCGCGTCGATCCCCTCCGGAACCAGTTCACCTTCGCGGATTTCAAAGTCGCGCATCGTGAGCGACGGAGTCGCGATGAAGACGAACAGACCCGCAGTCAGCGCCAGGCCGGCGAGTCCGTATATGGAATGGAGCCTGCCCCGGTTCATCGCTCCCCCTGATCCGGAGACGCCTTCTCGTATTCGGAGAAGGCCGCGATTATCTTCTGAACGAGAGGATGCCTGACTACGTCCCTCTCGGCGAGCTGCACGAATCTGATTCCCTCGACGCCGTCCAGAATTGGCCTGATGCGAACGAGACCGGACGAGGAGGCCGGCTTGAGGTCTATCTGGGTGATGTCGCCCGTGATGACGGCTCTGGACCGGAAGCCCAGCCGCGTCAGAAACATCTTGAGCTGCGTTAGTGTCGTGTTCTGTGCCTCGTCCAGGATGACGAACGCGTCGTTGAGCGTTCTGCCGCGCATGTAGGCGAGAGGCGCCACCTCTATGACCCCGTTGTCCATGCTGCGCCTGAGCCGCGCCGGGGAGAGTGTGTCGTTGAGGGCGTCGTAGATGGGCTTCAGATAGGGGTCGATCTTCTGCTGGAGGTCTCCCGGGAGGAATCCGAGGTTCTCGCCGGCCTCCACGGCCGGGCGGGTGATGACGATCCGCTCGACGAGCCCGTCGCGCAGGGAGGCTACGGCCGCGGCTACGGCGAGGAAGGTCTTCCCCGTGCCGGCAGGACCGATGCTGAAGACGATCTCGCTGCCCCTCATGGCCGAGATGTACTCCTGCTGACCGGGAGTCTTGGGGGATACGCGCCCGGCCCTGCCGGGAACCGGGAGGTCGAGGCCTGCATCGGGCGAAGTGGGGAAGTCGAGAGCCGCATAGAGGGTGATGTCCCGTATGGAGCCCGTGTTCTCGAGATCGTCGCGCAGGCGGTCTATCACTATTCCGGCCTTCTCGGCGGCTTCGGGAGGCCCGGAAAACAGAACGACGCCGTCGCGATAGACGGCTGTCACTCCGAGTCTGCTGCAGATGAGCCTCAGGAAGGAGTCTCCCGGGCCCAGAACGTCGCCGGCGATCTCTATCGGAAGTTCTCTCTGGACTCTCTCGCTGTCGCTCATTCCTTCCGGGTCCGTCTCACCGAAAAGGGAAGCTCCCCCGGAGGCGGAGGAGCTTCCCTGTCGGATTTGACTCTAACGGGTGGTACCGGGCCTAGAGCCGGTCCTCGGGACGGAAAGAACCTGGCCGGGGTAGATCAGGTTCGGGTTGCTGATGATGTTGCGGTTGGCCTCGTACAGCTGGGGCCACATGCCCCTGTCACCGTAGACGACTCCGTAGCCGGCGATCTTGCCGAGGAAGTCGCCGTCGACGACCGTGTAGCTGCTGACCATGGGAACCGGAACGATCAGCGTGTGACCCGCATAGATCAGGTCGGGGTCGCTTATGGTGTCGCGGTTGCGCTCATAGATCTGCGGCCACCTGGAGGCGTCGTTGAAGTAGTAGTGGTACGAAGCGATCAGCGAGAGGCACTCGCCCTCGACGATCCTGTGGGTCACGCCGGAGTTGCGAATCCTGTCGATGTCGGCCCTGAGCTGGTTGATCTGGCTCTGGAGATCGGCGATCTGACGGTCGAGATCCTGGGCCCGGGAGCGCAGAGGGAGAACCTGGGGCTCCCACTCTGCTATCACTTCGTCGGCCTCGGCCTTTACCCACTCCCAATAGGCGATCTGGAGAGGGAGGCTCTTGTTGCCCATGGCATCGATCTGACCGTGCGTGTACTGGGAAAGCTCATCCGCGGTCCAGGTTCCTGCAACAGCGCCGGAGGCGAGGAACAGGGTCGCGGCAAGGATCAGCATGAGTCCGTTGCGCTTCATTGTCGTTCCTCCCTTCCTAGCGGCCGCCGAGAGCAGCATACTCGGCCTGGAGCGCTGCAAGCTCGGCCTGGAGACGCTGCACCTGGGCTTCCTTCTGGGGAATGGACTCTGTCAGATCGGCGTACTCCGTCTGCAGAGCAGCCGCCCTTGCTTCCGCTGCGAGCGCCGCGCTTCTCGCCTCGTCCCTGGCACGAATCTGTGCCTCGCTCGGACCGCAGGCGGAGAGAAGCAGGGAAACGCTCAGGATGACCAGGCAGAACCAGATCGTCCTGGATCTAAGCATATCCGGGAACCTCCTCTCAACTTGTCTGAAATGACTGTGATGGACCCTGGAACAAAGATGAAAACAACCCCTGTCGGATGAAGATCGTACCCCGACGGTGAAGCGGTGTCAATAGCCGCTTTCATTCCGTTTCTTCCGGAACATAAGCTCAACGATCCGCAGTCGGCCAGTCCTCCGCGCCATGAGGATGCAGAGCGCGAATCCGCCGGCCAGGCCTGCGCAATCAGCCAGGAAATCGCCGATCGAGCAGTCCCTTCCGGGGACGAAGGACTGATGCACTTCGTCCAGACCGGCCCAGATCACCCCGAACGCGAGGGCCGCGGCACGGGACCGCCTGAACAGATCCAGGTTGAGCCCCGTGGCGAAACCGAGGGCCGCATACTCGAGGAAATGCAGCAGCTTGTCCTGATAGGGGAAGAGAGGCGGCAGCAGAGTCGGGGCGGGATCGTCGCTGAGCACCCAGATTGTGACGAGAATGGCGACCAGCAGAAGTCGATACAGCGTCTTCACGGCCTCGCCCCTCCCTGCCCCGGGACGGCCAGGAGAACGGTGACCTGGAATCCTGCGGGCAGAGACCTCGCCCCGGCCATGGCTCTGGAAGCCTCGCCGCAGAGGGCCTCCACCCTTCTCTCGTTCCTGGTCACCGCACCTCCGATCACCACCCGGGGAGAGACTTCGTCGGATCCGCAACTCACCCGCAGGGAGGCGAAGCTCCTCATGGCGCTCTCGGCGAAGGCTTCGGCGGCGGCCTGGTCCATGCCCGGCATGCAGACCGCGAACTTGGCTCCGGAGAGCCGGGTGACGGCGGCGTCCGGCCCGGCGATGCCGGACAGGCAGTCCGCGCAGACCTTGAGAAGCCTGTCACCGCTCCTGTAGCCGAGCGAGGAATTGACCTCCTCGAGCGAGTCGATCCCCACGACGAAAAGGGCCATGCTGCGGCCGAACCTGTAAACGTCCCTGGACGTCCTCCGGACGAAGTCCATGAAGTCCGGGAGGCGCTGGAGCCCCGTAAGTCCTTCGCGAGTTTCGAGATCCCTCTTCTGCTCGCGCAGCAGGATCTTCTCGATCGCCAGGCCGAGGAGGCTCGACGAGACCTCCAGCGCCTCCGCGATCAGTGGACCCGTCCCGTCCTCCACAGGGGATTCGACCAGGATCATCCCGATGCTCCTGTCCGAGATCGTGAGAGGAGCGGCGGAACAACTGCCGCACCTGGAGGAGGAGGGATCCGTCCGGGAGAGGGTGGTGACCGGGCGCCCGCCGCCGGCGAGTCCGTCGCGGGATACCGACTTCCGGCTCTTAATGGTCCATCCCGCCACGGAGCCCTCCAGGTCGAAGTTTCCCCCTACCCTGCCCGACGAGAGCGGCCCCAGGGATTCGTAGACATCGAGACTCTCCCCGTCGGAGGACAGCAGCCCCACGGTCACGGTGAGATCGCTTCCGGAGTCGGCCAGCCAGACGGCTGTGACGTGTATGGCCCCGCCCAGGTTCCCCGCCCGGGCCAGCGTCCTGACGAATCCGGAAGTCCGCTCGATGAGACCGGAGGATTCTCCGGAGGCGGAAGATCCGGTTTCCGTCGCGGCTTCGCCCGTCCTTCCGGAAAGGCCGTGCACCCGTCCCCGGGCCATCCATTCGAAGACGGCTGCGGAGGCGGGCAGAGTGATGAATGGTATCGCGCCGGCGGCCACGCGGCTCATGAGGTCGGGGGAGAGGAGCCTGCCGGACAGAAGCGGGAACAGCCCCTCCAGGAGGCCGAGCGTCGCCCCCGTCTCCAGAGCCGGGCCATCGACGGCGGGGTGGGCCATCCAGGCCAGGAGGACCAGGTAGAGCGGAGCCGATAATGCTCCGTATCCGCCGGACAGCCTGACGGCCGAGAAGCACAGGAGGGCCGCCGTCAGCGTCCGGGGCCAGGACGGGGCGCCGCCGGACCTTTGCTCCCGGAACACGACGGAGGCTGCTGCAGCCGCGAGCAGGGCCGAGGCGGCCCACATCGCGGCACCGGGCCCGCCGTCGGCCTCCGCCTCCAGAGCCCATACGGAAGAGCCCACTGCGACGAGCAGCCCCGCGGCCACCGCCGCCACTCGCACCGGACTCCACTTCGCCAGTTTCATCAGATCGCTTTTAAAATCTGGTCCAAATTCTGCACCCCTCCCGATGGAGCGACTATGTCGAATCCCCGGCAGACCGGCAGCACGGATGCAGCCTCCATGTCTCAAGGACTTGACGGGGTGCGGGCTTGGGACAATGTATCGATTGCTTTCCGGTCTGCTCTATTCTGTAACTGCTTGCCAGATCGATGATATGTTCAGACAGGTTGCGGTTCCCGAGGCTGGCCCGGGGAAGGCGAACGCTCCCAATTCAATCCGACACCCGAAACGATAGAGGAACTATGGTAGAGAAGCCGCTCGACGGTCATTCCCTGTCCGATCTCGAGAGCAAGACGCTGGTCGAACTCCAGGCCATGGCAAAGAGCATGGAGATCAAGGGCATCGCGGGCTCCAGGAAGCGCGATCTCATCCAGATGATGCTCGAGAGTCAGACCGAGAAGAACGGCCTCGAATTCGCAACGGGCGTTCTGGAAACCCTCCCCGAGGGATACGGCTTCCTCCGCGGCGCGGATTCCAACTATCTCCCCGGAACCAACGACATATACGTATCACCCTCTCAGATAAAGAGATTCGGCCTCCTCACCGGAGACACGATATCGGGCCAGGTGAGGCAGCCCAAGGAGGGAGAGAAATACCTCGCTCTCCTCCGGGTGGAAACCGTAAACCAGAAGAGCCCCGACCTCGCGAGAACCAGGCGCAACTTCGACGAACTCACGCCGTACTACCCGAACGAACGGTTCATACTGGAGCACGACTCCGAGGAGTACAGCGGCCGCATAATGGACCTGCTGACTCCTCTGGGCAAGGGCCAGCGAGCCCTGATCGTATCGCCTCCCCGCGCCGGCAAGACCATCCTCCTTCAGCACATAGCCAACAGCATAGCCATCAACCATCCCGAGGTCGTACTCATCGTACTGCTCATCGACGAGAGGCCGGAGGAGGTCACGGACATGAAGCGCAACGTGAAGGGCGAAGTGATAAGCTCGACCTTCGACGAGGCGCCGAAGCGGCACGTGCAGGTCGCGGACATCGTTCTCGAAAAGGCCAAGAGGATGGTGGAGAGCGGGCACGACGTGGTGATCCTCCTCGACTCGATCACAAGGCTGGCGAGGGCGAACAACACGGTCATCCCCCACTCCGGCAAGATCCTGTCCGGCGGCGTGGACTCCAACGCCCTTCAGCGGCCGAAGAGGTTCTTCGGCGCAGCGCGGAAGGTCGAGGAGGGCGGAAGCCTGACCATCGTGGGCACCGCTCTGGTCGACACCGGCAGCAGGATGGACGAGGTCATCTTCGAGGAGTTCAAGGGCACCGGCAACAGCGAGATAGTGCTGGACCGCCGCCTTGCCGACCGCAGAGTCTTCCCGGCCATAGACATCACCAAGTCCGGCACTAGGCGCGAGGAACTCCTGCTCGACGAGGACATCCTCAGCAAGGTCTGGATCATGCGCAAGATCCTGGTCGATCTCAATCCGGTCGAGGCCATGGAACTTCTGAAGAAACAGATTTCCCAGCACAAGTCCAACAAGAGATTCCTTGACGCGATGGCAAGCATGTCCCAATGATGCCCCGCATCCCATAAGACTTTGAATCCATAAGAAGGAGCGCCCGACTTGAAGAAGGACATCCATCCGAAGTACGAAAAGGCCGTGTTCTCGTGTGCATGCGGCAACGTGATCCATACCCGGTCGACATCCGGAGACGTGAAGTTCGACATCTGCTCGAGCTGCCACCCATTCTATACGGGCAAGCAGAAGCTGATCGACTCGGCTGGCATGGTCGACAAGTACAACAGGAAATACGGCCGCAAGGAAGACACCGGGAAGTAGCCCCCTCCCCCGCCGGGCAGGTCCGGCATTCTGGAGTCAATGGCTGAAAACGGCGGTACTTCACTCACGCCAGAGGCGTGCGTCCGTCCCGGCTCGCTCGAGAAGGCCGGAGGCCAAGCCGTAATCGAGGGCGTGATGATGCGGTCCTCCACAAGGGCCGCCGTGGCGGTCCGCATGCCCGACGGTTCGATAACCGGCCGGATCCTCGATGTGAAGCCGCTCTCATCACGGAACCCCATCTGGAAGAAGCCTGTCTTCAGAGGAGCCGCCTCCCTGATCGATTCGCTGAGAATGGGGATGACGGCCCTCAACTGGTCCGCGGAGGCGGTGGTCCCCCAGTCCACCGGTTCAGGGAAGGAGGGACGGGGCGAGTCCACCCTCTCGACCGTGATCGCGGCGGCTGCCGCGCTGGTCATTTTCGGCTGGCTCCCCATCCGTCTCGGGATGCTCGTGAGCGACAAGCACTTCGTGATAAACCTCGTCGCCGGCTGCACGAGAATAGTCGGCTTCTTCGCCTACGTGGCGGGCATCTCACTGATCCCGGAGATCCGCAGGGTCTTCACTTTCCACGGAGCCGAGCATCAGACGATCCACGCCTGGGAGAGCGGCGCGTCGGACCTCGTGGCGGCTGGTGAGAACCAGGACCCCAGACACCAGCGCTGCGGTACCAGCTTCCTTTTCCTTGTCATGCTCATGTCCGTCGTGTTCTACGCGATGTTGGACGCCGGAGTGGCCTTCGTCCTGGACAGACAGCCTGCGGCCCACTGGCGCACGCTTTACCATCTCCCCCTTCTCCCCGTCGTGATGGGATTCTCCTATGAGATACTCAGACTGGTCGACAGGAATCTCGAAAGGTCGAAGCTGGCGCGTGCCATGGCCTGGCCCGGGCTCCTGCTGCAGCGTTTCACCACGCGGAAGGCAGGCAGGGCCGAGGTCGAAGTCGCCGTTGCAGCCCTCCGCCTGGCCATGGGAGAGGATCCGGGCCCCGGAGTGACGATGGCGGTCTCCGATGAATGAACTTCATGGCATCCTCGAGAGGATCGCCGAGATAGACGAGCAGTTGTGCCGGCCGGAGACGCAGAGGAGTCCCTCGGCCATAAGAACCCTGTCTTCCGAGAGATCCTGTCTTGTCAGGATACGAGGGGCGATCGAGTCCCTGTCTTCCTTGAAAACGCTGATCGCGGAACTCGAGGAGGCCGCCGAAGGAGACGACGCCGAGCTGGCCGAGATGGCGAGGGGCGAGCTTCCGGAGGCTATGAGCCGCCGGGCGGTGCTCGAGGACAAACTCAAGCGGATGCTCCTGCCCAGGGACGAGAACGAGGGCAGGAACGTAATAGTGGAGATTCGCGGAGGGACCGGAGGCGAGGAGGCGGCCCTCTTCGCCGCGGACGTATTCCGGATGTATTCGGCCTACGCCTCCAGGAACGGCTGGAGGGTGGAGGTCCTCGGAAGCAGGCCTTCCGAGAAGGGCGGCTTCAAGGAGATAGCCTTCTCGCTCTCGGGCGAGGGGGTCTATGGCCGGATGAAATACGAGGCCGGGGTTCACCGGGTTCAGAGGGTGCCCGAAACCGAGGCGCAGGGAAGGATACACACCTCCGCCTGCACGGTGGCCGTCCTTCCGGAGGCCGAGGAGGTCGAGATCGACATCAGACCGGAGGACATGAAGGTCGATGTCTACAGGTCCACCGGTCCCGGAGGGCAGAGCGTCAATACGACCGATTCCGCGGTCAGGATCACGCATATCCCGTCCGGGCTGGTCGTGACCTGCCAGGACGAGAAGAGCCAGCACAAGAACAAGACCAAGGCGATGAAGGTTCTCGCCTCGAGGCTGCTCGCCATGATGCAGGAGGAGGCCGAATCGGAGAGGGCGTCCACGAGGCGGTCCATGGTGGGCTCCGGTGACAGGAGCGCGAAGATCCGCACCTACAACTTCCCCCAGTCCAGGGTCACCGACCACCGGATCCACCTCACCGTCCACAACCTCGAACAGGTCATGGCCGGCGATCTCGACGCCATCATCGATGCCCTCACAACCTACGAGCAGGACAGGCTCATGGCGGAGCGCGCATCCGGCGGACACCACCCGGCATGACTGTGAAAGATGCTCTCCGCACCGCCGCCCGGATGCTCGGGGAGGCTGGATGCGGTGAGCCGGCCGTGGATTCCGAACTCCTGCTCATGCGCGTGCTCGGCCTGGAGCGTTACGAGATGCACATGGCGGCAACCTCCGTTCTGCCGGCCGACAGACTCGAAGAGTTTCTGTCGCTCGCAGCCGCCAGGGCGGGCAGGACTCCCCTCCAGCATGTGACGGGCGAGGCGTGGTTCATGGGCCGGAGATTCCTCTCGTCCCCCGACGCCCTGATACCGCGCCAGGATACCGAAGCGACGGTGGAGGCCTTCCTGAGCAGCCTTCCGGGGTCGCCATCGAGACTCCTCGACGTCGGCACCGGCTCGGGGATCATCGCGATCACCCTTGCGATCGAGTTCCCGGAATGCACAGTGGCGGGTTGCGACATATCCCGGCGGGCGCTGTCGCTCGCCTCCAGCAACGCCGCCCTGCACGCCCCCGCGGATCCCCTATGGATTCTCGGCGACCTGACCGGTCCCTTCAGGGCTGGATTTGACGGAATTGTTGCGAATCTCCCATACATACCCACCGATGAAATCGACTCTCTCGAGCCGGAGGTACGGCTGGCGGATCCGCGCGAATCCCTGGACGGAGGCCCCGACGGGATGCTCCTGATCCGAAGACTCATCGAGGAAGCCGGCAGCCTCCTGCGAAGAGGGGGCGTGCTCGCGCTGGAAGCCGCCGGGCGGCAGCCCGCGATTCTCGCCGACGAGATGTCCGCCGCTGGAACATGGGCCTCGGTCCGGGCCGGGGCGGATCTGTCGGGGAGGCCACGCTGGATTACTGCAGTGAGAACATGAGGATACGAAGAAGACGGTGCAGGAGCGTCACGGTCGGGTCCGTGCGGATCGGAGGGAGGGCCCCGATCTCGGTCCAGTCCATGACCAACACTCCCACCGCCGACGCCGGCGCAACGATCGCCCAGATACGCTCCCTCGTGGAAGCAGGCGCCCAGATAGTCCGGGTGTCCGTCCCCGACGAAGCCTCGGCGGCCGCCCTCCATCGGATCGTCGCCGAGAGCGGGGTGCCGATCGTGGCCGACATCCACTTCCGTCACGATCTGGCTGTCGCCGCCGTCGAAGCCGGCGTGGCCAAGCTCCGCATCAACCCGGGAAACATTCAGCGGCCCGCGGATGTGCGGGTTCTCGCGGAGAAGGCCGCCTCCAGGGGCATCCCCATACGTGTCGGCATCAACTCGGGAAGCATCCCGGGGCACATCCGGGAGAAACTCGGCACCGGCGCCGACGCGCTCTGGGCGGCGGCCGAGAGGCATCTGCTGCTCCTCGCGGAGACGGGTTTCACCGATACCGTCATCTCGCTCAAGGCAAGCGATCCGATGACGACGGTCGAGGCGAACCTCAGGGCCGCCCGGGAATGCGACCGCCCTCTGCATCTGGGGGTGACCGAGGCGGGTCCGTCTCTCGAAGGAGCCGTGAGAAGCTCGGTGGCGATCGGGCTGCTGCTCGCGCGGGGCATCGGCGACACCATCAGGGTTTCACTGTCGGGCCCACCGGAGGACGAGCCCTTCGTCGCGTGGGAGATCCTGTCCTCCCTGGGGCTCGGCCGCATCCATCCCAGGCTCGTGAGCTGCCCGACATGCGCCAGAACCAGGATAGATGTCGCGGGGATCGCCGGGGAGCTGTCGGGAATCCTCAGGCGTATCAGGGGAGATTTTACCGTCGCCGTGATGGGTTGCGAGGTGAACGGCCCGGGCGAGGCCCGGGAGGCGGATTTCGCAGTCATAGGCAGCCCTGCGGGCATGATCCTCTTCGAAGGCGGTCGCAGGCTGCCGGGAACGGTCCAGCCCGGTGAAATTCGTTCCAGGCTCGAACATGAACTCTCCAGGTTTGCAGAAAAACAGGGAGGTCCGGCAAGGTGACAGCGGCTGGGATAGTCCAGATGCTCCTCAAGAAGATTGCCGAGGGCGGTTACGAGGAAGTCGACATAAGATTCTCGGATGTTCTCGGATGCTGGCGTCACGTCACTCTTTCGGCGAAGAGCATCAAGCCCGATCTGTTCACACGCGGGGTCGGCTTCGACGGATCCACCCTGTCGGCCATGACTCCGATCGAAGCGGGCGATCTGGCGCTGGTCCCCGACCCCCGTCGGGTCTTCGACGATCCCTTCACCAGACACCCCACTCTCGGTCTGATCGCCGACATCGTGCATCCCGACACGGGCAGGCCCTACTCCAGGGATCCGAGGGGCGTAGCGAGGAAGGCCCAGGATCTTCTCAGGGATTCCGGGCTGGCTACCGAGAGCTTCTGGGCGCCCGAGTTCGAGTTCTACCTCTTCGACAAGGCGGACTTCTGTAACGATCCCTGCAGGACCGGGTTCGAGCTGGGAAGCATCGAGAGCTACAGAAACGCTTCCTGTCCCGAGTCGCTGGGGCTTTTCCACCAGACCGCGAGCGCCTACCACAGGATGTTCCCGGTGGACAGCCTGCACGACATCAGGGCGGAGATCGCCTCCCTGATGGCGGCGGCGGGGATACAGGTGAAATACCACCACCACGAGGCCGGCCGAATGGGCCAGGTGGAGGTGGAGGTCGATTTCGCCCCGTTCCTCAGCTCGGCCGACAACGTGATGATCACAAAGCACATAATCCGTAACGTCGCCCTCAAGCACAACCTGGCTGCGACCTTCATGCCCAAGCCGATCAAGGGCGAGCCGGGGAACGGGATGCACTTCCACCTGTTCTTCCTGAACGGCGAGGAGAGGGTCTTCTACAGCGAGGACGGCTACTGCCGCCTGAGCGGCATGGCCCGCAGCGCCATCGCCGGGATACTCCACCATGCACGAGCGCTCTGCGCCTTCACAAACCCCTCCATAAACAGCTACCACAGGCTCGTCCCGAACATGGAGGCGCCCGTCTACAGGTTCTTCTCCGGCGCCAACAGGAGCGCCGCGATCAGGGTGCCGGCCTACGCCCGCACCGCCGAGTCGATGCGGTTCGAGTACAGGGTGCCGGACGGCTCCGGCAATCCCTATCTCAGCATGGCCTCGATCCTGATGGCCGTCATCGACGGCATCAGGAAGGACATGAAGCCGGAGGAGATGGGATTCGGCCCCATAGACGACAACGTCTTCGCTCCCGGATACGACGATTCCGGACTTCCGGTCCTCCCCACGAGTCTCGACGAGGCGTTGGACAGCCTCGAGGATGACAGGGAGTTCCTGGAGCGGGACGGAGTGTTCGAGCCGGATTTCATAGACGCGTATGTAGAGGTAAAGAGGGAGGAGACCGCAATGCTGAGGGGAAACCCTCATCCGATCGAACACTTCCTCTACTTCAACATATAGGCGGCAGGAAGGAGCCGTGATGAAAGGATTCATCGCAGTATCCACCGCGGCCGTTTCGGCGGCGATCCTTGCCGCAGGCTGCGGCGGACGCGGCGGACGGAACCTCGTGCCGGACTGGGCGGAGGGGGTTCCCCGGAGGACGCTTTCGGTTACGGACAGCATTGGTATTGAGATCGGCGACAGCAACTACGTGTTCGGCCAGATCGCGGCGGTCGAGTGGACCCCGGACGGCTCGATCGCCGTTCTGGACCTGAAGAAGTGCATCGTCCAGATCTACGGCTCCGATGGCGGCTACCGTGCGACGATCGGACGCCGGGGCAGCGGCCCCGGCGAGTTCCTGATGCCTTCGGCTATTACCTTCCGGGAGAGCGACGGCAGCCTGGCGGTCGCCGACGCGATGGCCGCAAAGATACAGACATTCGATTCCACGGGTGCCTTGATCGGTGAGATCTCTGGGTTCTTCCCGGCCGTTCCCGTTCAGATCACGGCTGTGGACTCGGCTTCGATGGTGGGGATGAAGCCCGAATTCGAGCAGAACGATGACGGGATGTTCATGGGCATGGTGCTGGCCCGATGGGAGGGCGCCGACATCGAGCCGTCGGTAGTCTATCACCGGGCCATGGCCCCGTTCGACCCGACCGATATCGCTGGGAGCATGAGCGACATGTTCCTCTTCGATGCAACCGTGGACGGCAGGGTCTTCCTCGCCCCGATGTCCCCGGAGGAATACGTCGTAAGGGGCTACGAGCCTGACGGAACCCTGTTCCTGACGATCGAACGCCCGTATGACCCCGTCCCGAAGACCGACGAGGAGATCGCCGAGGAAAAGGCCTTCGTCAGGGAGAGGATGATCGCGTCCGGAATGCCGCCGGAGATGGCCTCCTGGGAGCCCAGGCCCTTCAAGTCGTCCATAGGCGGCGTCATCGTCACTCCGGACGACAGGATCTGGGTCAGGCGGGGCTGGGTGAACGAGGTCATCTTCGACGTCTTCGACCTCGAAGGCAGTCTCGTCGAGACGGTTACCGTCGACTACCCGGGCGATACCGAATACTGGTCGGTCACTGTCGGGGAGGGTGGATTCCTGGCTTTCGACACCAATCCCGACAACTGGAGCAGAGTGTACCTGCTCGAATAGGGACGGTCCTGGACCGGACCCGGCCGGAAATCATGTAGTGACAAGGGGCGGCCGCCTGGCCGCCCCTTTCATATCTAACCTCCAACCGGATCGGTTTTCAGTCGTACAGGGCGAAGACCCCGGATTCGGTTCTCCGCTCGCGCGTGACCTCGATCCTGACCGGACCGGTCGAGCTGCTGTAGTAGTCCTTCACCGTGATGAGAGCCGTGCCGGACTGGAACGGCATCGGATCCAGGCGCAGCAGAGCATTGGGATATCCGCCCCCGTCGTCGTCTCTGAGAGTCGTCCCGTCCGGCAGGAGGACCTCGATGACGGGATCGATCTCGTCGCTCCGGGCGCCGACGAGGTAGACGCTTCCGGCCGTGATCTCGAGGCTGTAGTACAGTTCGGGCATCGTCCAGCTCACGTTGGCCTGCACCACCCTGCCCTCAGGGAGGGGCTGCGGCTCGAAACGGGACGGCGAGTAGCCGAACCGGACCTCCCCTTCCGCCGAGCCGGAATAGCTCGTAACGAGAGCGACATATTCACCGGGCGCCAGCAGCTTCGTCAGTCCTGCGTCGGACCCGCGGTAGTCGTCGTTGCTTGCGATGTATCCGACCCCGCCGTCTTCGACGGAAAGAAGGCACAGGTAGGCGTCCAGGTCGGTCGACGAGGCGTGGATATCGTAGGGCCCGGCCTCGTCGCTCCCGATCTCGAACCGGAAGAAGGCACAGGGGGTAGCAGCAGTGATCATGAGGTCGTAGGGCCTCTCGACCGAGATTCCGGGCCAGACGCCCATGGCAAGTCCCCTTCCCAGAGTCACGCTGCCGGCAACCTCGGTCCCCGGCGCCCCGGCATCCATGATGTCCGGTTCCATAGAATCCAGGTCGTAGAACTCGCAGGAAAGGGAATAGCGACCATCGGCGCCTGAAGAGTACGGGATCACCACGGCGGCGTACCGGCCGGGCTCGAGCACCTGGTCGATCCTGGAGGACAGGCTGCCGAAGTAGTCGTCGTTGTGGGCGACATAGACGTACTCGTCCCCGTCGATCTCGACTAGAGCGAGAATCGGGTCGAACCTGTCCGACTCCAGAAAGAGAGACACGAGCTGCTCCCGGGTCACCTCGAAGGGATGGACCCTGGCCGATCTGTAGTCAGGATCATAGAAATGCCTGTCGAGGCCATCCTCGAGTATGTCCTCCAGGAGTTTGTCGTTCTTGTCGTCGATCACCTCGCCCTCGACGGCGCCGGAGGCGAGGTCCGTCCATGCGGCGAACTCGGCGATATCCTCCTGATCGGCCTCCTCGGAGCGCAGTTCGTACTCGCCTCTGGAACCGTCGATGGCGAACACGAGGAGCCTGGCCCCCCGCGGGACGTTCTCCAGAACCAGATGCGAGTCGAAGGAGCCGTCCCAGTCGTCGTTGACGCCGAGTATCCCACCGTCACGATCGAAGGCCACGATGACCGGATCGAAGTCGTCGCTGGAAACCTCGATCAGGAGATCCTTCCCGGAAGCGAGCGCGAAGGAGGCGCAGGGGGAGCGGGGATCCACCGGCCTGCCCGCGGCTGTCAGCAGTTCCTCGGCATCCTCGAGCCTGTCCGCGATCTCCGGGTCCTTCCTCTTGATCTCTCCCTCCAGTCTGGTGTTCGTCCCGACGCGCCTGCTGCAGCCCGTCGAGGCCAGCAGAAGCATCGCCATGAAAAGCATCGGCTTCTTCATACCGTATCCTTTCCTGTGGTCGATTGGGACGGAGCGGGGCTCCATCATCCGTTCCGCACGAACCTGAGCCCTCCTGAGCGGGTCGGATTGAGCGCGAGAGCCAGTTTGCCCGACAGGAGATCGAACACCTCCCCGCCCAGAACCTCGAGCCTCCACCCGCACAGGTCGGGATCCCCCGACACGATGTCTTCGGGCTTCTCGCCGGGGCGGGCGGACGCCAGCCTGTCCAGCAGCTCGCGGGGCATCAGCAGGGAGGTTGCGATCCCGAGCCTCCCGGCCTTTTGCTTCGCATAGATCCTCAGGATGTCCGCCCTTGCCGAGGCGGCGCCGTCGGATCGCTGGACTCTGATCTCGGGAACATCCCCGGGAGGATCGGAGAGGGCGTTCCTCACTACTTCCAGGACTTCCTCGCCCCACTTGCCCGCGAAGCCCGAGGGAAGGCCCCTCAGACGCTCCAGGGAATCCCGGCATGTCGGTGACATGACTGCAAGCCTGGCGAGCAGGGAATCGGGGGCTACGTGCTGCCTGGGCCTGTCCAGGCCGCGGGCCCTCGTCTCCCTCCACCCTATGAGGCGCCACAGGACGGGGAGATTGGATTTCTTGATCTTTCCCGTGGATCTGGCCCTGCGGAAGAGGTCGGGGAGCGACACCTCGTAGCTCTCGGGCCGGACGAGATCCAGGGCCTCGTGCCTGTACCAGTCCGTCCTCTTCTTCCTTTTCAGGTCGGCGTCCAGCCTGGCATGGAGATCCAGCAGATAGCGCACGTCGTCCAGCGCGTAGTCGAGCTGCTCCCCGGCCAGAGGGCGCCGGGACCAGTCGCTCAGGCAGAAGGCCTTCTTCGACTTGATCCCGCAGGCATCCAGAAGCAGGTTGTGAAGGCTGCACTGTTCGCCGTACCCCAGAAAGGCCGCAGCGATCTGGGTGTCGAAGACGTTCTCGAGGATTCCCCCCGGAAGGGTCCGCATCAGGACGGCGATATCGTTCCTGGCGGAATGCATCACCTTCGTGATCGAAGGATCGGCCAGGACGGGTTCCAGAGGGGCCAGATCGCCTACCGAGAGGGGATCGATGGCCCAGGGGCCGCTCCTGTCGGCGATCTGGACCAGGAAGAGTTCGGGCCAGAATCTCCGCTCGCTGTGGAACTCGGTGTCGATGGCGATCACGGGCTCGTCCGCAAGGCCTCTGCAGAAGTCTACGAATGTGTCCCGGTCGGATATGAGCCTTTCGATGGGGTTCATGCTCTCCTTACCGTCAGGAATTCTCCCTCTTCAGAGTCTCTGTCATTGCGGGCCGACAGGCGTCAGCATGCCGTGGAAGGGGCACCATACGCCCGAGTCGACCAGCGTGTAGTAGGAATAGCCGTTTACGGGGCACCTGTAACCCCCCCGGAGGCCGATGGCGCCTCCGCTCCCCTCCCAGATCTCCTCGAAGCTCCCGGGAAAGCCGTGCCCCTCTCCCATCCAGGACATGACGGCAGCGGCCGCCTCCGCACGCCGCGAACCGCATTCGTCTCCCCGGATGTCCAGGCCCTCGCCCAGATGGCGGGCCGGACAGACCAGCCTCTCACCGGCCAGCGAGTAGGGCTGCCCGGAGAAGGGGCATGACATGCTCGACGGATCCGTTCCCGACACGGCGGCCGGGATGACGACGGAGAGAGCGTAGTCCCGGCAGATGACCGAGGCCGAGCCCATGAGGGCGTCCAGCTCCGTATCCCCGGCGATTCTCCACCCGCGGTCACCGTCCTGCCGCAGCCAGAGGATCCTTGCACCCCCCTCCTCCCCCCTCGCTTCAAGCGGCCATCCCCTCGCCTCCTGACGGCCCAGCCCGCCGAGGGCCGGGTCGGAGCCCGAGGGCGTGGTCTCCATCCTCGAGAGGCCGGCTTCCGAGACCAGTGCAGCCAGGCTGTCGGTCAGGAGGGAATGCGCCTCGGCGGGAACCCCTCGCCCCAGAGCGTCGAGATATGTCCCGGCCGCCCTCCTCATGAGAACGCCCGGGCTGCCGGGCATCGCGGTCAGAACCAGCAGTACGGAGCCCAGCACCAGCGCGGCGGCGGGAATAAGTCGTTTCACCGGCCAGAGCCCCCGAGGCCGAAGAGACTGGTAAAGTCCAGCCCGAGGCCGGTCACGGCTATGCCCCACTCCTTGAAGGCGTTCGCGCCGGACAGCCTGTAGTAGATGTCGCCCGTGAAGGAGGATGACGCGCCGCCGAGGTCGAAACCCGCCCTGAGATCCAATGTCGTGGTCGAAGTGTTCTCGGCGGTTTCCCATCCTTCCCCTTCGCCGAAATTGCACTTGATGTCGCCGCGGGTGGCGAATTCCCCGCCTATGCGCACGTCGAGTTCCGGGTTGGCCTTGAGGACGAGGAAGTCGGTGGTCCGGAACTCGATGGGCGGTCGGGTCTCGCAGGAGTCCTTGGGGAAGGGGGGATAGGCGGACCATGCAGACATGCTGTACCTCAGCCCGCCCGTAGCCCGGAGGAGCACGCCCGGTCCGGAGAGTGGGGTTTCGACCGTCAGCGCTCCGTCGATGGCGAGATGGCGATCGCTCTCCGAGTATTCGCCGGATTCGAGATAGCCCTTGAGCGGTATCCGCAGACCGAGCCTTCCGATGAGCATCGGATCGCGTTCTATCCATCCGTCGAGAGTGATCCACGGGTCAGCGATGCCGGCGCCGGAAGTGTCCGCCGCGCCGGAGACCTGGATGAAGGCCGGGATGAGGATGCTCACGGTATGGCTGTTCGTGATGCCGTACCTTCCCGTCGCCAGCACTCGGATCACCGAGAGGGCGGTCGGTAGATCGTGCTCGATCTGTTTCCCGGTCGAGTCCGCCACCCACCGGCTGCTGGAGCTGAAGAACCCCAGAGCCACGTCGCCGTCGCTGTGCATCGACTGCAGTACGGAAGCGAGATTCTGGTAGTAGAGGGGATCCCAGGCCGAAGCCGGAGCAACGAACAGGAAAAGGACGAAAATCACGGGAACAACGGGGAAACCGGAGATGATTCTCCGGAAAGAGGCAGGATCGATTTTCATTCGGACCTCCGATGCTTCACACGACACCTGACGCGATCACTCCGAATCCGTGATCCACCGGGCCTTCGGCCGGAAGCGGCCGGACCTTCTCGAAGGACGATCCGGAGCCCCTGGAACGTCATTGATCCTCCAGGTTCGACAGACTCTCCTCCACGCCCGATGCTGTTGCCTCAACGGAACCGTTACGGCGGTCCGCACCCATTCCTCCCGGGACAGTCCATCGGCTGCCCGATGGAGTCGCAGCCGGAAGTCCTCTCCCTGGACAGTACAGACCACATTCAATTATACTATTGACAGGCAATTAACATCCTTTTCAGCACCCGAAAGTATTGACAAAGCCGGCCGTTTGCGTTCTTTATATACGCAAGTGCGTCTTACCCGGAAAAGGAGGGTCAATTGAGACGATCGCTGGTTTTTGCTGGTTTGATCCTGTTGCTGTCCGCTCAGATGGCGGTTGCATTGCCGTCACTGATGGGCTTTCGCGGGGTCAATAGAGTAGTAGATGCCCGCCCGGTCGGCATTGGTGAGATCATGTTCGGGCTGATGGGCCGCTACTGGGCCAGCACGAACGAAATCGAAGCCCTGGAGTTCCACAGTTTCGGCCCGGTGTACCATGATACCATCGCCGTCAGCGACAAGGAACACTACGGCGACGGCTACTTCGCAGTAGGCTACGGCCTGACCGACTTCATGGAACTCGGTGCGCGCCTCTCCTATGTCGCCAACTACTACGAGCGCGACCTCGTCCAGCCCCGCGGGATGATCGCGGGCCGCTGGGACGGCGTAGACGGCCTCGGAGACGTCAGGGTCGGAATGAAGCTCGGCTTCACTCCTACTCCGTCCAACAACCTCCTGTGGCTCGGCCTGCAGAACTGGTGGGGATTCGCCCCCTCCAAGAACGAGACTGTGACCTCCGAGGACTACTGCGGTCTCTGGTTCGACGGCATGCCCATGTATGACATCAGGAGGCCCACCATCTCCACGGGTCACACCTCCTACGGTGTCGGCGGCCTGCTCTCCTTCGACATGGCCGATGTCTGGCCCAGCAGCCGGATCAGGCTCCATGCCAACGCCGGATGGGCGCACTACAAGCAGAACTTCAACTTCACCGACTTCCGGGTTCAGATGGGCCCCGGCGGCTATACCTTCAGCGACTCCACCGATGTCAACCTCGTCGTCGAGGACAACGTCCTCGAGGCGGGAGCCGCCATCGAGTTCCCCACCAAGTTTGCGGTGCTCTTCCTCGAGTACTCCCTGCAGGAATGCCTGGACAGGGAGGGACAGAACAGCACGGCCTACCTCACTCCCGGAATCCGCTTCGTCACCTCGAGCGGCGCCCTGGTCGACGTCACGTTCGATCTCGGCATGACAGACTTCTTCGGTGAGTTCAGCGATCTCGGACACGGGCTCTATCAGACCGGGCCCGTCACCGACGAGCAGCGCATGGAACTCGCGCCCATGCCGTTCGGCTCCGCCAACGACTGGGGCATCGGCTTCGACATTGCCTTCTCGAGCGACCTGATCCACGAGGCCACTCCTCCCACCCAGGGCAGGATTTCGGGAATGGTCACCAGCTCGGTCGACGGGAAGCCGGTCGCGGCTGAGGTCTTCTTCCCAGGCACCACTATGCCGTCCGTATTCACCGACGAAACCTCCGGCTTCTACTCCGTCATGGTCCCCGGCGGCAGCACGGCCATCGCCGTCAGGTCCGAGGGCTACATCCCCGGTTCGGCCACCGTCATCATCGATGCCGGTCAGTCGGTCGTGAAGGACTTCGCCCTCATCCCGACGCCCGCGGGCGGGATCGTCACGGGTACCGTCACCTCCAGCGAGGATGGCGCGCCTCTGGTCGCCACCGTCTCCGTGACCGACGCTCCTGAGGCCATCTCCGTCTCCTCCGGCGCCGACGGCGTCTATCAGCTCCAGGTTCCGTCCGGCACCTGGACCATCAAGGCCGAGGCCCCGGACTATCTGCCCAGGTCCCAGCCCGTGGTCATCCCGGCGGACCAGACGGTAGTTGTCAACCTCGAACTCAGGCCCGCACTGGTCGAGGGCCAGGTTCTCAGCTTCAACAACATCTACTTCGATGTCGGCAGCGCGACGCTCAAGCCGGAGTCCTACGGCGTCCTCGACGGCGTGGTCGAGACTCTTCTGGACAACCCGGACGCCACCGTCAGGATCGCCGGTCACACCGACTCCGACGGCAGCGAGTCCTTCAACCAGACTCTCAGCGAGCAGAGGGCCCAGTCCGTGTTCACCTACCTGGTGAATCACGGCGTGTCGGCGAGAAGACTGTCCACCATCGGATACGGCGAGACCGCTCCCGTGGTGCCCAACACCTCCTCGGCCAACAAGGCCCAGAACAGGAGAATCGAGTTCACGGTCCTCTCCGTGAACTGAGACGACAGTACCGATCCAGCGGGGGGCGGCCCTTCGGGGCCGCCCTTCCCGTCTGGTGAAGAGACCGACACTGAAGCGTGCATCGCGTTCACGATCGACCACCCGGTCGGCTGGGGCCTACCCCGGGCTCCCGGGTTCTTCTACGACTACTCTATGAACCGGGATACCTGACGGAGCAGGATATTCGCCTTGCAAGGGTTCCGGAGCATGGATGGAACCGGCGGCGGTGGAAGGTTGCCCGCGGTCACTCCTCGAGCGAAGGCTTCCGCCCCGTCTCCTTCCACTCCAGGAACTGCCGGACGATTGTCGCATGGTCGAACGCCATGGAATCGAAGGGCAGGTCGCGGGGGAGGAAGGCGCCCGCTCTCAGGGCGTCGTCGGCGCCGCTGGGTTCGCCTTCCGCTGTGCAGTGATAGACTACGGAGACGGTGTCGCCCCTGGGGTCCCTCCACGGCCTCGAATAGACATGAAACAGCGACACCGGCTCAACTTCGAGGGATGTCTCCTCCCTCGCCTCCCTGCGTACCGCATGAGCCAGGCTTTCGCCGGGGTCCACGAATCCGCCCGGCAGCGCCCAGCCCTTCGGGAAGAACTTTCTGTCGACCAGAACGATCCTGCCGTCCGACAGTTCGATTATTGCGTCCACAGTAACCTCGGGCGTGACCGGCCTCATGGCAGGCTCCCTCCGTAAGACTTCACCAGTTTCCGCGATCCTTGCGGAAGATTCGGCACAACCGGCGGACCTTCCACACAAGGGACAATCAAATGACCCGACAGCGTTCCCGCCAGCCCCGCCGAACGCCCCGGGTTCCCTGACGGTTTGGTGGAAACACCTCCTCCCGCACCGGTCCCGAAACGTAGAGGGGCGGGCCCTGAGGCCCGCCCCATCCGAGTCCGTGAAGTGCCTACTAGAACTTCACGAGTCGCAGCGTCTCGATCGTGGACGGGGAGTCCATGCGAACGAGGTAGACGCCGGTCGGAACTTCGGCGTTCCAGGTGATCTCGTGGCGGCCGGCAGCCAGCTCGCCCGCCGCGAGCGTAGCCACACGCCTGCCCGCGATGTCGAGAACTTCGAGCGTGATCTCCGTCGGGACCGAGAGCTCGAAGCTGACGACAGCGGCACCCGTGAAGGGGTTGGCAGAGCAGGAAAGCCCCGAGGAAAGCGGGGCTTCGCTGGTTTCGTCGGCGATACCGGTGTAGATTCTGCCGCCGAGGTAGTAGAGATCGCCGCAGCTATCAGGGTCGTCGTCGTACTGCGGGTGCTCCTGGCCGCTCTGGGCGCACGAATCCCAGGCCTTGGCCCGGTTTGCAGCCTCGCCGTAGCTTATGAACCCGTCGTCGTTGAGGTCGGGATTACCGGGCAGCGCCCCTCCCGGGTAGGAACCGCCCGCCGGCAACCAACCATGCATCGCGCCGATCCACCAATAGGCCCACTCGTCATAATCGGGCATGGTCGCGCCTGCCCAGGACGACTCGGAGCCGTTCGCGGCAGAGGTGAAGGTCCGGTGCTGGCTGCCTGTGGTCGGCACGGTCTCCGCCAGGAACCCGCCTGAGTAGCACTGCTCCATCGCGACGTTGAGGGAGATGGTGTTGAACGCGTCGATCCAGGTGTCGTAGGCGTCGTCGTTCCACTGCTGGGAGTTCCACAGGTTGAGGTAGGCCTCGGGAGGCAGGTTGGTCAGCCCCTTGCCCGAACCGCCATGGTCGGTTGTGAATATGAACAGGTGATCGTCGGATCCTACGAGGGACAGGATCTGGTTGTAGCCGTTCCAGATGCCGTCGTACGAGGCGTCGAAGTCGAAGTCCACGGTGCCGTCGCCGTCAAGGTCGGGATTTGAGTTCCCGCCGCTGGAGTTGTCGACCGCCGGATTCGTCCCGTCGGCGAAGCAGATCACTATGTGGTCGTTCGTATAGCCGTAGTCCTGCGTCAGCGTCAGGTACAGGAACTGCACGTCGCCGTAGTACCGGATGTGGTTGCTGCCCTGATTGGCGCCGCCCGAGATGATCCAGGCGTAGGTGTGCTCGGGATCGTTTTCCGGGGTCTGCGGGTTCGGCACGAACCAGTCAAGGAGGGCCTGGCGGTTGTCGATGGAAGAAACCGCCGGGAGGCTCGTCCTGTAGACCTCCATCCTCTCGAGCCAGAGGGGAGGAGTATGCATCTCGACGATGCTCGTCGTGCCGTCGAAGGCCACGAACACCCAGCGGCATGGATGCTCCCAGTTTGCAAGGGCCATGTCGTCCACCAGGACGAGATAGCCGCTGAACGGGCTCACCACGGTCTCGTGCCAGGCCTCGATGCCCTGGCCCTGGTAGACGGCTTCGGGCAGATAGGACACTGTTCTGCCCGTGATGTCCAACGCGAGCAGATCGTCGAATACCAGCGCCGCAGCCTCGCGGGGGCTGCTCACGCCCGCCGAGGACAAGGCACAGAGTATGGCCAGAAGCGAAAGAGAGATCTTCAAGGTTTCCTCCATTCATGTTGGGATCGACAACTTCGTTTACGGCTTCAGCATCCTCCCTGCCGGGGAACGCTTCAGCGGGCTCACGAGGGGATTATACACAAACAGGTGGACAATCCCACCATCCGGCGACGAGTCCCCGGGAGGGGCGGGCCGGGGTCCGAGTCCATCCCCGCCACGGGCGTGAACCCGGGCAGGCCGGGAGCGCGGTATCCCTCCTCCGGAATCCACGCTCTCCGGAACAAGGGAAACAAACCACATCAAAAAGATAAGTGATATTGACAAAATAGAAAGTTGAGTTATCGTTCTGGCAACACCCGGTGTGCGGGTGGAGGTTTCTATCATCTGGAGATGCTGGAATGATCGAAGAGAAGAGAGAAATACTGAGGATGCTCTCCGAGGGCACGATCGACGTCGAAGGAGCAGAACGGCTCCTGGCGGCGCTTGAGAAGGGCGGACAGAAGCGGCGCGGCATGAAGTCGAGGCCGGAGCATGGAAGGACGACGGGCGCGTCCACGATCGCCGAGGCGATGAACACGATCCGCGAGACGGTTGCGGGAATAGGCTCGGCGGTGCGTGAGGCGATGGAGTCCGGGGAGTCCGGGGAGTTCGATCCCGACGAAGAAGAGATCTGTTCCTGCGGCGAAGAGCTGGCCCTCTCCGAGGGTTCCTTCCCCGTCGGGAAGGATTCCATCGTCAGAGTGACCCACCCCCGGGGAAAGGCTCCCGGGAGCCTTTCCGTCTCCTCGATCGAGGGCGGTTTCGCCAGAATCGGACAGGGCTCGGCCGCGAGGGTCTTCAATCGCGGCAATGAGGTCATCGTCATCTGGACCGGAGGGAACCTGTCCCTGGAGCTGCCGGCTTCGACCGGAAGGCTGAAGGCCCGCTCCAAGGGAGGAGACATCTCGGCCTGCGGGCTGCCTTTCCCCTCCTCTCTCCGCACGATGGGGGGCAACCTCGACCTCGTCCGCATGAACGCTCCCTTCAAGGCCAGGACGATGGGGGGCACGATCCGGATCGCCATTACGGGCAAGCCCTCGGGAAGCTCGATCGCGAAGACCATCGGCGGAAACATCTCGATCGAACTCGACTCCGAAGCCCGTGGATCGCTCGGGCTCCTGCTGGAAACGATAGGGGGCACGATCTCCGGTGATGCTGCCGGAAGCTCTTTTGGTTCCCCGGGACGGGCCACGTTCGAATCCGGCAAGGACAGGGAGCACAGGCTCATTGCCAGGACCATGGGAGGAAACATCCATGCCTCGGGAGAAACGGATGCCTGACAGGTCGATCCCCTCGAAGTGCCCATCCTGCTCCAGGCCACTCCTGGTGACGAAGCTGGTCTGCCCCGACTGCGGCTCGGAGGTCGTCGGGGAGTTCGACCCCTGCCCTGTCTGCAGGCTGGATGACGGCCTGAGGCAGGTCTTCGACGCGTTCCTGGACGCCCGGGGAAACCTGAGGGAGGTACAGAAGGTGCTGGGCGTCTCCTATCCCACGGCCAGGCTCCGGGTGGAAGAGGTCTTCAGGGCACTTGACGACTCCGGGCGGAATGAGGCCGGGAAGCGTGATGCGTTAAAGGTGCTCGCACGCCTGAGATCAGGGGAGATCGGTCTGGATGATGCCGAGCGACTCCTCGGCGAGGGGGGCTGATGCCGTCCATGTGAATGGATGGCATTGCCTCTTGACGAAAGAATGCAGGTAAACGAGAATCATGCTGCTCGAAGAGCGTGTCTTCGGGCGGGATGTGGTTCCGGGTCACTCCCGGAGGGTTCATGGTTCGGAAAGAGAGCCTGGTCCTATTATCCTCAGCGTCCTTGCAAGATCTGCCGCCAGTTGCGCGAATCCACACCTCGGCGCCGGTTCCCCGAAAGACATGCAGGGATGGAAGGCTTCGAGAATCGCGAAGTCTTCCGGGCCGCTCGTCCCGGGCATCTTCCGGTCTTCCGGAAGGGTTGGACCTTCACCACGCAGAGTCTCTGAAGGGGCATGACCCCGGAAAGGAAGGTGCATATGGGCAACAAACTGTTTATCGGTGGTCTCGCATGGGCGACCAATGACATCACACTCCGCGATGCCTTCACGCCTCATGGCCAGGTCAGGGAGGCCCGGGTCGTACTGGACAGGGAGACCGGGCGTTCCAGGGGCTTCGGCTTCGTGACGTTCGCCACGGAGGAGGAAGCCGCCAGGGCCAAGGACGCCATGAACGGCGCGATGATCGACGGAAGGGCCGTCCGCGTGGACTTCTCCCAGGAGAAGGACAGGGGCGATCGCCCGCCGATGCGCAGGCCGCTCGGCAACGACTGACCGCCGCTAGACGGATCGGGGCGGGCCTCCGGGCCCGCCCCTTCTGTTTCGCCGGCCGCCTCGGCGATCCGGAGTCAGCCGCCGCTCATCAGGTGCATCACGTCAACATCGGCGCCGTCCGGCACGGTGGTCTCTCCGTAATCGCTGCGAGGCACGAGCCTTCCGTCGATCCTGACCACCAGGAGGGGAAACGTGTACCTTTTCTCCTCGAGAATCTTCCGCACGGTCATCCCGTCGTGCCACGGGTGGGGAGAACCGTTCACGGTGATCATCAAAGCAGGGGTTTCACCACTTCGACGACCTCCGGGTAGTCGATTCCGAGGTCTTGAAGGGTCTCGATCGTCGGTATCCCCTCCCTTGTCCATCCCTTGCGCTTGTAGACGGCGTCCTGGAGCTTCTCGTACCTGTCCTCGCGGTATGCCCGCAGTGCGGCAATCTTCGCGGGGGTGTCCATGCCGGACGGATCGACACCCACCTGCTCCCTGAGCTGCTTGTCGTATCTGTCGGCCCTGGACTCGTACTCCTCGACCGTGACCGGCCCGACCATCCTGTAGGGAGGCAGGTCGTCGATTCGGCGGCCCTTTCCCATCCTGATGCAGAAGACCTTCTGGAAGTTGTAGACCCTCGCCGACTGCCGGATCAGGCCCTCCCTGTCGAGATCGTTTCCCGTGACTGCCTTGTAGATGGCGAGATAGTTGTCCACGTGTTCCGGAACCTTCGCCGGCTCGTCGGTGGATGCGTTGTCGGCGGGCTCGATGTCGTTCCAGGGAAGCTTGCAGAGCCCCTGAAGCCCGAACCAGGTTCTGAACATGGGGAAGTAGTACAGAGCCTCGGCCTTGTCCTCGAAGGTCGGGATCCTGTTGTTCACCATGTCCATGAAGATGAGCCAGGCCTCGTCGTGCTGCGGGCCCTTGAGGGCCATGCTGTACCCGCCCTGCTGGGCGAGCGACTCCTTGGACACGTACTGTGAGTACTCGAGCCCCTTGCACTCGCAGCCTATGTCCTGGAGAAACTTCGGATCGGCGCCGTAGTGCTCGGCGAAGTACGCCTTCATCCGCCGCACTCCGAGGCCGGCCACCAGACCGAATCCCTCTCCGCGTCCTATCCTGTGAAGGAGTTCGAGCGCCGCAGGGCCGTTGCCCCAGGTTATCTCCAGGCCGCCGGTGCGGTCGGAATCTAGAATCCCGTTCTCCCAGCACTCCATGATGAAGGCCGTCGAGGTGCCGAAGGAGATGGTGTCGATCCCGTAGGTGTCGCAGTAGAAGTTCAGCTCCAGCACGACCCTCGGGTCGAAGACCCCGATGTTGGCGCCGCACCCGGCCACCGTCTCGTACTCCGGACCGTCCACGGTGACCTTGTGTCCCTTGTAGGGGCCCGTGGCCAGCTCGAATCCGTCCGCGGCCTTGGCACAGGCCATCGTGCAGCCGTACCAGCAGCCGTCGGGAAGGCCGTGCGTGACGATCGCTGAGAACGCATGGGAATTGATCCCTTCGGCGTCCGGACTGCTGCCGAACTTGTAGTTGCATGTGGGGAGCAGGTCGTATTCGTTCATGATCTCGGTGAGGTGGGCGGTTCCTATCTCCCTCATCCTGCACTGCTGGTCGTCGAGCTCGATGATCTCCCTGTGCAGCTTCAGGCCGGTCTCCTGCAGCTTTGCAAGGTCGGCCGGATTGTTGGAGGTGACGTCCAGACTGGAATACTTAACCACGACGGCCTTTATCTTCTTGTCGCGGAATACGGTCCCGATGCCGCCCCTTCCAGCCTGCTTGAGCCTGGCGACCTTTCTCCGCTTGTCATAGAAGGAGAAGTTGAGGCATCCGATCAGGGAGTTTTCGGCCCCGCTCCCGGCGGACACCGAGGATATGTGCTGCCTGTCGTTCTCGTCCCTGGCGAACATCGCCACCATCTGCTCGGCCAGGACATGGCTGTCGACGGCTTCCCCGGGGGCCTCGAAGATTTTCACCACGCCCTCGTCCCCGTCGATGTAGACGATCACGTCCCTCTCGGCCCTGCCCTGCAATTCGAGGGCGTCGAAGCCGGAGAACTTCAGGAAGGGGCCGAAGTATCCACCGACGTTGCAGTCGATCGGAATCCCGGTTGTCGGGGAGATCGAGACGACGATGGACTTTCCGGAACCGGGGTAGTTCGTGTTCCCGCCGACCGGCCCCGTGGCGATGTTGACCTCGTTCTCCGGATCGTTCCATTTCGTGGCGGGCGTCACCGCATCCCAGAGCAGCTTCAGCCCGTATCCCTTGCCTCCTGTGAACTTGGCCCTGGTGTCCGCGGAGACCGGCTTCTCGGCTATCCGCCCGTCACCGACGTTCACGTAGAGGGTTCTGTCGTTGTAGCCCGCGACTACCGGCCTCTTCTCGTACCTGAACTCGGAAACCGGCCTGTGACTGGCCTTCAGGCCTGCGACGTCGAATCCTGTATCAGTCATGATCACTCCTCGACTACGATGCCGATCGCACCCGTTGGACACTTGCGGGCGCAGGCTCCGCACGCGATGCACTTGAACGGATTCGCCAGACCCGGATAGTGCCTCATGGCTCCCGTGGGGCATACGGCGACGCAGGCGAGGCAGCCGACGCACAGCTTCCTGTCCAGCATCACGACGCCCTGGGGCGAAACTGTCAGAGCCTTGACCGGGCATTCGGCGACGCAGAGCCGGCAGGTCTGGTTGCAGACGCTCATGTCGATTTCCGGCCCGTTCTGCTCGATCCTGATGCAGGACCGCTTGGGATCGTCCACCTTGAAGAACAGCGTCGAACAGGCCGTCATGCATGCCCCGCAGGCGATGCACTTAGAGTTGTCGCACGAAAGCCGCTTCGGCACCGGCACACCTCCCGCCTCTCCAGAGAGGCTCGCTCGATTGCGATATCCAGGGAAGGCCGCGGAGACTTCCGCGACGATTCTTCCTGTGCGTCTAAACTAGCCTCCAACGGCTTTTATGGCAATACTCTATGGTACCGCCGGAAGCCGGCGGGCATGGATTCCGGCTGGATTCCCGTCGTTGGAATCCCCGGTCACGGTCGATAGTCGAGGGCACGGAGGAGGGGACATGCTGTCCGATCCAGGTTCCGGCATGAACGGCGGGGTTTTCGCGTCCAACCCTCCCGGCACGAGAAGGGTTTTGTCGGGGTGCTCGGTGGGAATCGCCGGCGCCGGAGGGATCGGGTCAAATGCGGCGATGCTCCTGGCGAGAGCGGGGCTCGGCAGGATGGTCGTGGTCGACCATGACGAGGTCGCCCTGCCCAATCTCAACCGCCAGGCCTATTTCCTCGACCAGTGCGGAAGGCTCAAGGTGGACGCCCTGGCCGAGAACATATCGAGAACCGGAGCGGGTACGGTTTTCACCGGGCTCCCGATACGGCTGTCCCCCGGCGGATTCTGCGCGCCGTTCGAGGATTGCGATCTGCTGATAGAAGCGCTTGATCTTGCGGAGACCAAGGTCATGGCCATCGAGGAATGGGCACTGGGGATGCCGGGAGTACCCGTTATCGCCGTATCGGGCATCGCCGGCACGGGAGCGTCGGGGACCATACGCCTGGAGCGCCGCGGGTCGATCTCCCTGGTGGGTGACCAGACCAGCGGCCTCCATCTCGGAACGCTCTCCACAAAGGTTTCCCTCGCGGCCTCAATGGTCGCTGACGAAGCGGTTTCGATTCTTCTCGAAAGACATGCATCGGGAGCCTCTGCCCGCGGGGCGGGGGAAGTTCCGGACGGAGGTTCAGCATGAGACCAGGCCGCTGCATCGCCATTCGTGGAGGAAGCCGGGAATCCAGGCTCGCCTGCGCCGCAGGCATAGCCCGATGCTGCTCCGAGTCGGGGGGTACCACCGTCTCCTTCGCCGGCCCCTGGAACAGCACTGGAGATCCCGATCCGTACAACGGCTATCCGTTCTCGAGTCTCGTGCTCGTCGCCCCGGAGGCCAGCCTCGTCTACAGGAGACCGGGGGTCGACCCGGCGGCTTTCAGCTCATTCTCCGACATATCCGCCGACCTCGTGCTGGTAGGTCTTCCGGGGCACGACTTGCCCGGCATCGCCCTGGATGCGGCCGCGGCATCGGAGAGCGGATGCCTGGCGACCTGGGGGTTCGATGCGGTCCCTCTTCCAAGGCTCGACGGCCTGCAGGCGCCTGTGATGCTTCGAATCCTCGGAGTGGTTCCTGAACCATGCCGCCAAGGGGAGGACAGCCCTCCCGACGGCACGGTCTCCCTCCGCATCGGCGACTCGCGGATTCCTCTGTCCGGTTATCCGGCACGGGTTCTGTCCGCATTGATCGAGTCCTTCGTTGGAACCCTTCACGGTGCCGAAGCCGGGGGCGACATAAGGATCGATCTTAGGAGAGGCCCGCAGCGCGGCTGACCTGGCGTCAGGAAACGGGAAGGGCCCCGGTGACCGGGGCCCTTCTTTTCGGATACGACGGCGTTCTACTTCTTGGTCTTGCAGCCGCCGCAAGTGCCTGTGACCTTGGGAGCCGGCGCCTTGGCGGGAGCAGCTTCCTTCTTTGCGGTCTTTGCAGCTATCTTGGCGGCCTTCTCGGCATTGCAGGTCTTCACCGCCTTCTCGACCTTCTTGTCAGCCTTCGCCTTGTCTACCTTCGCGTCCGCGGTCTTCCTGGCAGCCTTCGCTTCGGCCATCTCCACCCTCCAGAGCGGAATGAACAGACCGGCCCGGAGAACCCGGGTTTGACAGTAAATTACAGTCCGGTACGGGGATGTCAATCAATCCGGACGATCCCGGGAGGCCTCAGAGAAGCGTCCCCTCCCTCTTCCGCTCCGCCATCTTCTTGACCTTCATCAGCCTCGTGAGGTTCCCGCGCTCGATTTCCTCGAGCTTGAGCCTGATGCGGGAAACGGCCTCTTCCAGTTCGGGAATCAGGATGTACTCGAGCGCATTCACCCGCCGTCTCGTCCTGTCGATCTCCGCCGCGAGGATGCCTATCGCCTTCTCCTGGCCGGCGAGCCTTACGATTCCCGGAAGAACCCGGGCGAAGACCTCGAGGGAGGCGTCGAGTTCCGGAGTGGTGTCGAGCATCCCGTAGTTGCGGATGCTGCCCTCCATGGAGACGTCGAATTCCGGCAGAGTGAGATTCATCACCTTGCGTGTAGAGCCGTGGACGACCGCAACGGCTCCAGGATAGCGCAGGGCGTCGGCCAGGGCCTCCCGTCGCATGGAGGCGCGTGCGAAGAGGAACTCCCTGTATGCCTCGAGAAGCTCCCCCTCGATCTTCTGGCGGGCGCCCATGTATTCCGCGATGAGGATCTTGAACTGCCTCATCAGCTCGTCCAGCTTGTCCTTCAGCAGCTTGTGCCCGCGCCGCGCGAGGACCGACCGCTTCCGGAGCGTCTGCAGCTCCATGCGGGTGGCGCGAACGACTACGGCCATCAGGAATGCTCCCCTGCGGGCCAGTATTTGTCGAGGTGCTCGGGCCTCACCCGCTTCATCTCCTCGCGTGGCAGGAGCTTCAGCAGCTCCCAGCCGAGGTCCAGGGTTTCCTCGATGGTGCGGTTCTCGCCCTCACCCTGGCTTATGTACCGCCTCTCGTACTCCTCGGCGAACCTCAGGTACTGCTGGTCGAGCGGGCTGAGCGCCGCCGTGCCCAGGATCACGGCCAGTTCACGGGCGTTCTTTCCTGCCGAGTAGGCCGCCATGAGCTGGTTGAACAGGTCGGCGTGATCCTCGCGGGTCTTGCCCTTCCCGATACCCTTGTCCTTGAGCCTCGAAAGCGACTCCATTACGTCCATCGGGGGATAGACGCCCCTCTTGTGCAGCTCGCGGTTCAGGATGAGCTGACCCTCCGTGATGTACCCGGTCAGGTCCGGTATCGGATGCGTCTTGTCGTCCTCGGGCATCGTGAGGATCGGGATCTGCGTTATCGAACCCTTTCTCCCCTTCACGCGGCCGGCTCTCTCGTAGATGGTGGAGAGGTCGGTATAGAGATACCCGGGATAACCCCGTCTTCCCGGAACCTCCCGGCGTGCTGCGGATATCTCGCGCAGCGCGTCGCAGTAGTTCGTCATGTCGGTCAGGATGACGAGGATGTGCATGTCCTTCTGGTAAGCCAGATACTCGGCCGCCGTCAGGGCGAGCCTGGGTGTGGCGATCCTCTCTATCGCCGGGTCATCCGCGAGATTCAGGAAGACGACCGCTCTGTCCATGGCTCCCGTCGACTTGAAGTCGCGGATGAAGTAGTCGGCCTCCTCGAAGGTGATCCCAAGCGCGGCGAACACCACTGCGAAGCTCTCGCCCTCGCCGATCACCCTTGCCTGCCTGGCGATCTGCGCCGCCACGGCGGAGTGCGGGAGGCCGCTCGCGCTGAAGACCGGTAGCTTCTGACCTCGGACGAGGGTGTTTATCCCGTCTATCGAACTCAGCCCGGTCTGGATGAACTCCGCCGGGTAGTCCCTCGCGTAGGGGTTCAGCGGCGAACCGTTGATGTTGATCATCCTGTCCGGGACTATGGGAGGGAACGTGTCGAAGGGCGCCCTGGGGCGTCCCTGCCCGTCGAAGACCCTGCCCAGCATGGTTTCGGAAACACCAAGCTCGACGCTCTTTCCGAGGAACCGCACGACGCTCTGGGAGATGCCGACGCCGCTCGAACCTTCGAAGAGCTGGACCAGAGCCATCGACTCGTTCACCTCGAGTACCCTGCCGTGCCGGATCGTCCCGTCCGGCAGCTCGATCTCGGCCAGCTCCTCGTAGGTCACTCCCTCGACGTTCTCGACGAACATCAGAGGCCCGGAAATCTCGACGGTAGTCCTGTATTCGCGGATCATCAGGCTCCCTCCCCCGCGCGTGCAGTCTGTTCGAGCACGCCCTCGATTTCGGAACCGGCGGTTTCGAGGATCCGGTCGATTTCCTCAAGTCGATTCTCGGGCACGTACCGGGCCCGGGCCACCGACTCCCGGAAGGGCAGGGAAAATAGATCCTTCGGTGAGGCCCCGGCTCCTATGGCGCGGGACAGGGACTCGTGTATCGACATGATCAGACCCAGCAGGCGGACCTGCTTCCGCATCGAGCAGAAGGTGTCCACCTCGTGGAATGCATTCTGGTGCAGGAAGTCCTCGCGGATCGACCTGGCGGTGAAGAGCGTGAGCTGATCTTCGGAAGAGAGGGATTCCGCGCCTACGAGCCTCGCAATCTCCTGGAGGTTGGCCTCCTCCTGTAGAAGGGCGATCGCGCCGTTCCGTAGTGCCGTCCAGCCGGCGTCCAGCTCCTTCCCGTACCAGTCCCGGAGGTTCTCCGTGTACAGGGAATAGCTCTCCAGCCATCCGATGGCGGGAAAGTGCCGCATGTAGGCGAGCCTCGCCTGGAGGCTCCAGAAGACCTTCACTACCCTCAGAGTGGCCTGGACCACGGGGTCGGACAGATCGCCCCCGGCCGGGCTGACGGCGCCGACCACGGTGAGCGCTCCCTCCCTCTCGCCGGAGCAGAGGCAGTGGACCTTGCCGGCCCGCTCGTAGAACTCGGCGATCCTGGTTCCGAGATAGGCGGGGTAGCCCTCCTCACCCGGCATCTCCTCGAGCCTGCCCGACATCTCCCTCATGGCCTCGGCCCATCTGGAGGTGGAGTCCGCCATGAGAGCGACCGAATAGCCCATGTCACGGAAGTACTCCGCTATGGTCATCCCGGTGTAGACGCTGGCTTCACGCGCCGCCACCGGCATGTTGCTAGTGTTAGCGACCAGCACGGTGCGCAGGATGAGGGGTTTGCCGCTCCTGGGGTCGAGAATCTCGGGGAACTCCTGCAGTACATCGGTCATCTCGTTGCCGCGTTCGCCGCATCCGACATAGACGACGATCTCGGCGTCCGCCCATTTTGCGAGCTGGTGCTGTATGACGGTCTTCCCGCTGCCGAACGGCCCCGGGACGCAGGCCGTTCCGCCCTTGCCCACGGGGAAGAAGGCATCGATCACGCGCTGACCCGTCACCAGGGGTTCGGTGGGAGCCATCTTCTTCTGCACGGGACGAGCCCGTCTGACCGGCCACTTCTGGTACATACGGAGATCGACCTCTTCGCCGGAGGCCGTCCTGACCTTCGCTATCACTTCGTCGATCGTATAGGAACCGGCCGGGGCGACCCAGGCGAGGGTTCCGGAGATGCCTGGGGGAATCATTATCCTGTGCTCGACCGTTGCGGTCTCGGGGACCGAGCCGAGGAAGTCGCCGCCGGTCGCCGCGGACCCCACGGTCGCGGTCGGCGTGAATTCCCACCGCCTGGAATGATCCAGGCCCGGTATGTTGATCCCTCTGGATATCCAGTCGCCGGAGCGCTCGCGGACCTTGTCGAGCGGCCTCTGGATTCCGTCGTATATCGAGGTGAGCAGACCGGGGCCGAGTTCGAGGGAGAGAGGCTCGCCGGTGCTGTAGACGCGATCGCCCGGGCCGAGGCCCCATGTTTCCTCGTAGACCTGGATGGACGCAGCGTCGCCCTTGATCTCGATGATCTCGCCCAGGAGACGCATGTCGGAGACATAGACCACGTCGTACATCCTGGCCTCGGCCATACCGCCCGCAACGACGAGCGGTCCCGCGACCTTCCTGATGGTGCCCTTTGTCATTGCCTGGAGACCTCCGGAATCCGAGGGCTATCGCTCCTCAGCCATGAGATCGACGCCCACGGCTCGCGTTATCTGCCGTCTGATCGTATCTCCTCCGCGGCCCGCCGACCCGGTGATGCCGGGAAGAACGACGACTGCGGGTATGGGTCTTTTGGCCGTGCGTTCCACTTCCTCGCGGAGATGGTCCAGCATGGCCTCTGTTATCATTATGACGGACGCTCCTCCGGCTACGGCGCCGCGGAAGGCCCGGACGGCCTCCTCGGCGTTGCAGGGGTTCTCCACCGAAACGCCCAGCGCCCTGAAACCGAGGGAGGAGTCGGGGTCGCCGATAAATGCGATTCCCTGTCCGGACACGGCGTCCTAGCCTCTCGGCAGGCGCCTGGAGAGACGCGCCCTGTCCATGCCGGCGGCCTTAGCCGCGAGCAGTATCCTGAGATGGTTCATCTCCATCTCCTTCTTGAAAATGAATGCGGCGAGCGGAGCCGGGCCGAACAGTTCGAAGGAGCCGGCATCCAGCATCTCCATGATCACCCGCTCGGTTTCGCGCTCGAGTTCGAGGAAGGATCTGGAGGAGAGAGTCTCCTTCACGAACGGGGCGAGCCGTTCGAGATTCTCGATGTCGGCGACGAAGTCCGGCAGGGAGCCCTCCAGGGCGGCACCACAGACCGCCTTCCGGGAAACCGTCCCCCCCTCCAGGAGAACTCCGGGGGACAGATCCTCCCTGCTCCCGGAGAGCATGATCCTGATGCAGGTCGTGACGTTCCTCGAATCGATCATGGTTTCGAGCAGGCGCCTGAAGCCGGGCCCCATGGATGAGAATTCATCGAGTTCCAGGCCGGCGGCCATCCTGTCCAGTATCCTGTCCACTTCGAGCGGGGACGGATCGCTCAGGGAGGAGAGTTCCTCCGCTGCTGCGCTCATGGCCGCGGGGAGGAGCTTCCGGGCTTCCTCGTCCGCAAGGGCCGATGCGAGGAGTGAATGCTCCACAAGCCCCGGCTTCTCGAGTTCGGGGCCGTCCGCATTCCCCCCGCACAGGGCTGCCTTCCAGAGATATCGCGCGTTGCGGGCGTCGCGGCGATGGAGAATCCCTCTCACGAGCGCCCGATCCTCCGAGAGTTCCATCAATTCCTGTTCGGAAGCCGCCTGGGCGGCTTCGAACACGGTTTCGAAGGCACACTGCGAAAGCCCAGGGAATCGGCCGTACCAGGTGTCCGCAAGGAGGCGGGAAGCCTCGACCGAATCGGCCGCGGACAGGAGCATCTGCCATGTCCGTGCGGGGAGCAGATCCTTCTCGAGGGCCCCGATCCTGCCGTTGGGATAGAGGTACGGGTTCCTCATCCGCGGCTGCCGGAATCCGCCAGCATCGGGGCGAGTTCCATTACCAGCCTCTCCCTCTCGAGGGAGGCGAGCATCGAGAATGTGGCGTTGAAGCTTACGCCGCCGGAACTCATGATCACCCCGCCGCGGCCGCCGTGCCTCTCCGGGATCAGGCGGAAGTTCCTGCCGTTTCCAGAGGCTTTCCTGAGGAGCGCAGGCGTTATCCTGTCCGCGTCGTCTTCCGAGATGGCCACGTCTATGTCGCCCTCCATCGTGCAGGCAGAGAGGATCGAGGTCACGAGTTCGCCGTACTCCGCGTCCGGAAGGCCGGCGAGCCTCTCGACCGCATTCGTGATCGCCCTGTCCAGAAGGGCCCTCTTCTCCGTCTCGACCATCCTGTCGGCCTCGCGGGCGGCATGGAAGCGCAGCCTGGCCTCGAGTTCAGAGGCATTCCTGGCGACCCTGTCGAGATCCCGGGCGAATTCCTCCTCGAGCCGCCTTCTGGCTTCGTCGAGGGCGGACCGCCTTTCGGAATCCGCGGCCTCGACGAGACCGGCGGCCTCATTCGCCGCATCCTCCCTGATCCTGGCCGCTATCGATTCGAGTGACATCCCTTACAGCCCCTACGGGAGCATAAGGAATGACACGAGGAAGCCGAGGATGGCGTAGAACTCTACGAACACCGCGAGAATGAGGCCTTTCGTCGCATCCGCAGGCTGCTTCGCCGCCAGTGCGACGCCCGAGACGCCTACCTTGGCCTGGTGTATGGCGGAGAGGAGGCCGGTGAGGGCGACGGGAATCCCGGCGAGAAAGGACTGCAGTGCGAAATCACTCGTGAGCGTCGTCTGAGCGGTTATCCTCTGCAGGAGCAGGAATGCGATGACGAAGCCGTAGATGCCCTGCGTGCCGGGAAGAGCGACGAGGAGGAGGAGCTTGCCGAACTTCTTGGGATCGACACTGAGAACCCCGGCGGCCGCCTGGCCCACCATGCCCACTCCGACAGCGGAGCCGATGCCGGCAAGAGCCGCTGCGATGGCAACCCCGGAGTAAGAGAGGAACTCGTTCACCTGCTACCCCCTTCGGGATCCTGGTTGTCACGGATAATGTTTACATACTGGGATTTGTATTGCAAGGGAGAGAACGGGACCCCCGTGCCCTCGTAGAACTTGCCGAAATACTCGACGAACTGCAGCCTTGCGGTATGGATGAAGCCTCCGAGGACGGACATGGCGATGTTGAAGACATGGCCGAACACCAGGACCGGAATCGTGATCAGGAGGCCGAATCCAGGGATGTCCGTTCCGGGGAGCATACGGGATATCTGGTTCACGACGGTGGCGATTATCCCCCCCGACAGAGAGAGGGCGAACAGCCGCGAATAGGAGAGGGCGTCCGCAAGAAGGTTGACTATCCCGTAGGCGGCCATCATGCCGAGGCCGACCTTCCCGAAGCCCCTGGCCTCCCGGCCGCCCATTATGAAGATCAGAACGGCGCCGGCAAACAGGCAGAACAGCAGGATTCCGTCCATGGGACCCGTGCTGTCATAGAGAACCCCTTCGAGCAGGTAGTGGTTGAACAGCCAGGGGAAGAGCCCCACGGCGGCCAGCACCCAGCCGGTCTGTTCGAGGACCGCCGTCGCTCGTTCTCCGTTCCGCCAGCGCTTCACGAAGTTGATGACGACTCCGGCCAGGAGCTGTACTACCCCGAGAGCCATCGTCGTGTAGAGAAACTGCATCGAGACGCTGTACGAACTCCCGTCTGGGACGAGGGAATCCAGCAGGGCGGCCGGCGCGGTCATGAAGGACGGCAGGGAGGCCCTGTCCATTCCGAACCATCCTCCGAACAGGGTTCCCACCAGGATCGCGGCGATGCCGCCGTGGAACAGGATGCCGAACAGCCTGTTACGGCGGCCCTTCCTTTTCTCCAGAAGGATTCCGGCGCCTGCGAGGGCCGCGAGGACGGCTCCGTAGCCGGCGTCACCGATGCAGATGCCGAGGAAGAGAGAGTAGAACGGAGCCATGAGAGGAGTCGGATCGGGGTCCGAGGGGGAGGGGCTGCCGAACATCTCCGTCAACATGGCGTAGGGATCGAAGACTTCCCTCTGGGTTATGGCCGAGGGCGGCTCTTCGTCCTCGTCCGGTTCTATCCGTTCGAGGAGGGCGGCTCCGAGCCCGGAGACGGAGGCTGCGAGCCTGTCGAAGTCCCTGTCCCGCACCCATCCCTGTATCGTGAAGAGCCTGTCCCCCGCAAGACCTGCCCCAGTGGCGGAAAGCCTCGACAGGAGGAGCCCCGCCGCATCCCTCAGCTCCTCGAGATCGGGGAGGCGGTCCGAGAGGGCGGCGGCCTCCGTTTCAAACTCTGTGATTCGCTTCTCGAGGGCTCTGATCCTGCGGCGCTCCGATTCGAGGAGATCGGAGACGCGACCCTTCCTGTGCCCGAAGTCGACAGGGGAGAAACCGAGTCTCGATATCTCCTGGCGGAGTTCTTCGGAGGCTGCGGAATGGATGCACACGACGAATCTGGCCGTCCCGTCAGGGTTCGGGGGGACGAGTTCCAGAACAGCCGCCAGGGGCTCGGACCCGTCCAGGGCTGTCAGCGCCTCCCTCGACGAGGCAGGGCAGACCCCCGCGTGTATCGTGAGGGATCCGCAGCCGCAGCCATGCTCGCCGAGTTCCTCCGGCAGAATGTCCAGATCGGCCCAGGCCGACAGGAAGGATTCCTCTTCGCGGGCTTCCTGCAGGTCGCCGCTTCGTTCGGAAATCAGCATCGCGAGCCGCCATGCCCGCCGCGCGCTCCAGAGCAGATCCCCGTCATGCAGCAGGGCTGTCAGCCTGTCTGCCGGAATGCTCCTCGGGACGGTGCCGAGCTTCTCCACAAGGCCGGGCTTCGGCCTGAACTCTCGCAGGAAGCCTATGACCGACTCGAGTTCGTCGATCCGGCCCGCGATGGCGGATGTATCGAGCCCGGCCGGGAGGAGCCAGTCCTGGGAGTCGTCGGGGGAGGCCGGGTGGAAGCCGCCGCTGGACTCGAGAATGGCGAGCAGGCCGTCACGCTCCGAGGAGTGGCAGATAGCCCTCGTCTTCGAGACGCGGTCTATCGCCAAGTCAGCCCTCCCGGACCGAGAGGAGTTCGGAGAGAGTCTTCAGGGCCCTGGCGGTCAGCTCCTCCTCCATCGAACGCAGGCGCTCGATCCTCTCCTCAGATGCCCGGAGGAGAACGCTCTTCCCGGCATCTACCGAACTCCTGACCGCCTCCTCCCTCTTCCGGGTTTCGACGGCCACCCTGCGGTTCAGTTCCTCACCGAGAGCGGCAATCTCCCCCGGTATCGCAGCCCTGATGGAGGAAGCCTTTCTCCGGGCGTCCTCAACGGTCTGCCTGGCCTCGCGTTCGGCCTGCTTCAGGATGTCGAGCGATCCTGTCACGCCGTTTCCGCCTTTCGACAATGTGCCATGTCTGCCTCATGCACTTGTGGAAACAACCTGCCAAACACCTTTATGTTAACGACACATAATATTGTCTATCTAAAAGATACTTAGTTTTACACAGCGGGGAGGACTTTTCCACATTTTCCACATCGATGGCTCCCGAGTCAGACCTCATGCTCCCCTTCGGGGCGCATGCGGCAGTTCCCCTCAAAGAATACGCCATCCTCGATGATGAGGGAACGGGTGAAGATGTCTCCCTCGACCCTCGAGCCGTGCTGGAGTTCGAGCTGATTGTCCGCACGGATTGTTCCTATGACGGTTCCTCCGATGATCGCCTCGGTTGCACTGACGTCGCCGCGGATCAGCCCGTCGTGGCCCACCGTCAGAGTGCCGGTGACATCGATCTGCCCTTCTATGGTGCCGTCGACGCGCAGGCCCCCTTCCATGCGGAGCGTCCCGTTGAACACGCTCCCGGAACCCACTATCGAGTTCATCGACGACGAACGCGATGAATCATCACGGCCCATGGCAGCCTCCCTGGAAAAACCCGGTCCTCACTGGCCGGCATGCTCCGAAATATTCTCGAGCCTCTCACGGACGGTACCGATCTCCTCGAGAACCGTCTCGATCGAGTCGAGCCGCGCCTCTATCTCCCTGGCGGAAGCCAGGGAGTCCTCCAGCTCCTCGACGCGCGCCCTGAGCGATCCGGAACCGACGCCCCGGACGAAACCGAGCGCGACGATCGCAATCGCGGCAAGGATTATTACTATAGTAAAAACGACTCCGGCCCGCAGGAGGAGGAGCCGCCCGCCGGCGAGCCGCCATTGCCTGGAAGGCCTTCCTCCGTGAGGGATTATCGAGATCGTTACTCCGTTACCGCCCATTCACGGCTCCCGCGGCATCCAGGGATTACGATCCGGGCAGACATTATCCGTCGTCAGGGAACACCCGCAGGTGCGGGCGGCGCAACCCCGGTTCGCGGCGGGCGCGTGCATTCTCACAGCCTTTCCATGAGTTCTGCGATCTCTTCCCTGCCCATTCCTGCGCCCAGTGCGGCCATCAGGAACAGCCTCAGCTTGTGGCCGTGCATGTCGCCCGCCAGGATCGCACCCCTCGCCACCAGGTCGGAACCTCCTCCCACATACCCGTACACTCCGAGAACCCTGCCAACGTAGCAACGGCTCACGACGGCGACAAGGACGCCCGCCTCATGAGCTTCTCCCACTGCGTTCGCGACGTCGGGCGGAACGTTTCCCCTGCCGAAGGCCTCCAGCACCACGGCTCTGTCGCCCTGGGACACGCAGAAGCGGAGTTCGCGCGCTCCCAGCCCGGCGGCGGTCCTCACCAGGCCGACCCTCTCATCCAGAACCGGATCCCCCGGAGGAAGCCTGAGGCTCCAGCATGGTCGGTTGACCAGGAAGACCCTGTCCTCGTCGACGTAACCGATGGGACCGTAGCCGGGTGACGCGAAGCTGCCCACGTTGCTCGTGTAGGTCTTGGTCACCCTGCAGGCTGCGTGTATCTCGTCGTTCAGCACTACGGCAACTCCGAAGTTATGAAAATCAGGACATGTTGCCGTGAGCAGGGCTGCTCTGATGTTCCGGGGGCCGTCTACGCCGAGTTCGGCGGAACTTCTCATGGCGGCGGTGAAAACGACCGGACAGCCTTCGCCCATGGATATGTCGGCGAGAAAGGCGCTCTCCTCCAGTGTGTCCGTCCCGTGGGTCACCACGATGCCGTCGAATCTGCCCGTCCGTCTCAGATCCCCGACGAATCTGCAGAGTTCGGCCATCCTGGACGGGGTCATCTGGGGGCTCGGCAGGGCGAAGAGTTTGAAGTGCTCCACCTCGCAACCCGGCAGAAGCCCGGAGTCGATCAACTGCACGTCGTTGTGACCGTTCTCCGGCGATCTGATCTGGAATCCTGCGGGGCCCGGGACCATCTCGATCGTACCCCCGGTCGAAACCAGGGCGGCTCTCTTCTCTTCCATCATTCCTTCACTCCGAAAGACGCGCCATGTGCATCAGCCTGTTCTTCAGGGCTTCGGGGTCGTCTGCGAGCGCTGATACGTCGTTCAGGAAACCCTCCTTGTTGAAGAGCCCGTCCATCAGGTGGATCAGTTCGGTATCCCTGCTCACCGCCTCCAGCAGGACGGGGTGTCCTTCGAGTACACCCAGAAGCTCCTCCCTCGCCGGGTCGAGCGTCCATCTGAGAAGGGTCGCCATCACGTCGGCGTTGTCCCTGTAGCGGCGTCTCATCTCGGCGCTGATCTCTTCGGCCTCGATGGCCGTGATCTCGCCCTTCCTGCGGCGGATGCTCCTGAAGACCTCGGAAGCAGCCTCGAAGGCCTCTCTCGCGGCCTCTGCGACTCCTGAAGGCCGCCTGCCGGTGCCCGAAATGAGCCACACACCGTTCAGGCAGTCCCTGACGCCCAGCTCCTGTCTCCTGTCCTCGAACTCGAGGATGACCTCCTCTATTGTCAGGAACAGCGATCCGAACTGCCTCAGGAACCTCACCTGCGAGACGACGCCGGGCTCCCTCGCGATCCTGTCGAGAAGACTGTCCACGAGTTTCTCGCGATTGCCAAGCCCTGCGATGACGAGTTCGATCCTGCTCATGGCCCTGCGCCTCCACAGGGGCCGGAAGAGTTGTTTCTCCGCCGTCTTGAGGGCCTGGGCGACGCCGGACTCGCCGATGCCGGACGAACCGTAGGAAAGGCATCTCTGGAAGGCGAGAAGGAGCTCGTCTCCCCCCGTCTCGTTTCCGAGGAACTCCGCAACCTCCAGGAATCCGTCCGTCAGGTTGTCGAGCCCGGGTGTCCTGGCCCCATCCAGGAGCAGGAGATCTATGAGACAGTTCCCGAGCGGGGTGAAGACCTCCATCCTCCAGCTCCGGCTCGCACTGTCGCCGGAATGGTCCGATGCCCGTCTCGCGAACAGGCGCTCGGCCTTCTCCGAGGCCTGGGTCGATACGAGTCCCTTCCCCTGCTCGTGGAGACGGAACAGCTCCAGGAGTTCGCCGTGGGCGAGATCGGAGATCGTCGCCAGGCCCTCCCTGGTGTTTCGCAGCATCTGGGGCCGGGCGAGCAGTCCGGCCCGGGACAGGCCCTCCCACAGCTTCCTCGCCTGGTTTATGAAGACCCGCTGCATCTTCCTGTCACCCGTCAGGATGCGCGATATCTGGGTGGCCTCCTTCAGGAGGGCTGCCTCCGAGGCCCGTACCTTGCTCCAGCCCGAGTAGACCTCCGCCGCCCAGTCTTCCGGGATCTCGGGGGTGATCTCCCCCCTCCGGCCTCCGAGAAGACGGATCTTCGCGGCGTACGATTCTATCAGCATGTGTTCGAGCCTGCCGGCAACCTCGTTGAGATACCCCGCGCCCGCGGGAAGCCCCTGCACGGACCTCATGGCCTGGGAGGCGATGGATTCGACGAAGAAGGCCAGTGTCCCGGGTTCGTCCGGGAGTATCTCTATCGCGGTCGGCAGCACCTGTCCGAAGAAGGAGGCTCCTGTCCTGGTATGCCAGCGGGCGATCTGGGAGTCGGTGTCGCCGGCGGCGTTGGAGGGCATGAGCTGACGAACCAGATCCATCATTCTGGAGGGAGTGATCGTATCCAGAGACTCGGGGCAGTCGACCAGGGAGGTGATTATCCTGGGAAGGCCCTTTTCGAGGAACTGGGCCATGGTGTTGTCCGAGGGATCCTGCCAGGCCGCCTGCCGGCAGAACGCCGAACACAGGGTCCGGACGGTCTCCACCAGGCTGGAGACCCTGTCCTCCTCCAGGCCGGGAACCTTGAGCAGTTCGGAGATCGAGTTGTCGATGGTCTTGGCGCCGTCTCCAGCCCTGAAGAGCCTCTTGAGCAGCTCGTGCTCGGTGTCGCGGACGCGGCCCTGGGCGGGCATTCTGTTGTACTCGACGACCGCGGCCGAGAGGTACTCTTCGAAGACATCCCCGCGGGCGGAGATCTCCTCCAGCAGCGGAGTCACCACCCTGTCCAGGAACCTGGGGATCCTGGCCTGCGAATCGAGCTTTTCGACGGCGTCGCAGACCGTCCGGAAGGAGTCAGTCTCCTCCGAAGCAAGAGCTGTGAGCCACTGCGGCGGTATGCTGGAGAGGAGCCTGTCCCTGTCGTCCGGCGTCATCAGCGACAGGAGTCTCACGCACTGGCCGGTCTTCCTGAGGATGCCGGCCTTGTCGGTCGGAAGATCCGTGCGCAGCAGCAGGGCGGCGGCCTGGAAGACCTCCTGTGCGGAGACGGAGGGAATAGTGAGTATCTGTTCGAGGACGTCCAGACCGGGGCCGGGCTCGGGCTGCATCACCAGAGCCTCGAGCACCCTGGCCATGGCGTTCTTGTGCGCCCTGGAGGTATCCGTCTCTTCTCCACTCGCTCCCACAAGGCGTATGAGCCTGAACCAGGTGTCGACCGGGTGGACCGGAACGGAACCCGTAATGCCGGAAAGAACTTCGACTGCATTGAGAACCTGCGTCTCCTGAACCTGGCCCTCGAACTTCTCGATGAGCGTCATCAGGACGGAGGTGTCCAGGGAACCGCCTCCGGCCAGCATAGCCAGCTTCACGAGGGCCTCTCCCACGAGCCTGGGGCTGGTGAAGGCCCCCCTCAGCGCCGTCACCTGGACTATCAGCTCAATCTCTCCTACAGCTTCCAGCTCCCTGTGAACTTCAGGAACGAGATCCAGGGCTTCCTGGATGACTTCCCTGTCCTGTTCACCGAACATGGAACCGGCTACGCGTATTCTCACCTCGGTCATTATCGCATCGAGTTCGGCGCTCTTCTCGATCTGACCCAGCACTCCCGCCATGAGATGCATGGACTGGACCGGCACGGCGATGCCGCGGAGCCTTCGGAGAAGGAGTTCCCCGAGCCTTCCGACCGCTCTCCATAGAGGCATCGATTCCTCGTCGAGGAATCTCCAGCCCATCTCCGCTCCGAAATCCAGAAGCGTCTCCCTCGCGAACGGGGCGGCATCCTTCGTCATGCTCTCGGCGATCTTCAGAGCCTGTATCACGTCGGGCCCGCCGGTAGCCGTCCGGTCCAGCCAGAAGCAGAATCTCTCCGGCCACCGGCCGGCGAGCTGGAGCAGGAAATGGATCATGGGGGCGGACCTGGGCCCCTCCCCTACCCCTCTCAGGGCGCGGAAGAACATGGCCAGCACTCTTTCGAGATCGAGGCCGGTTACCGTCCGGAGCTGTTCCCACATCCAGGCGAGCTGGAAGAATTCCATCACGGCCGTGGGATAGGACGAGGGAAGGAGGCCGTTTACCGCGCTCAGCCATTTCCTGACCAGGACAGGCTCGACCGGAGGAGGCGAGGATATCAGGGAGAGGCTTTCCAGGAGCCTCTCCCTCGAGGCGGGGCTCAGCTTTGAAACTATCAGCGCAACATCGGAACAGACGGGTTCCCAGCCACTCCTGTCGAATACCCGGAGGGCGGAGAGTTCGCGCACCATGGCCGGGTCCGCGTGAGTGGAATCGAGGAGATCGATCGGAAGAGCCGCCTCGGCGCTCACCTCCGGAACCGGAGATGGGCGTGGCTCATTGGCAACGTGCCACAGCTTCAGCTTCTTAGCTAGGACTGCTGCTGTCGGATTCCTCGGCTGTTCCGTCCCCGGCATTGTGCCCCTCGAGAGCCTCTTCGGCCTCGGGTTCGACAGTGGCTGCATCGACGATCCTGTCGCCCGAGGGAAGAACCATCAGCCGCACACCCTTGGTGCTGCGGCCGCAGAGCCTCACATCGGCGACTGACAATCTTATCACCATTGCCTGGGAGGAAACAAGGATCAGATCGTCCTCGCTCGCGACCTGGCGCACGGCGACGACGGGTCCGTTCCTTTCCAGCCCTGCAATGTTCCTGACCCCGCGGCCGCCCCTGTGGTGTCTGGGGTACTCGCTCACGCGGGTTCTCTTGCCGTATCCGTTGGAGGTGACGGTAAGTATGTCGCCGTCTCCGTCGAGGATGACCATCGAGACCAGCTCGTCGCCCTCCGACAGCCGCACTCCTCTCACTCCGCTCGTGAATCTGCCGGTCTTCCTGATCTCACTTTCGGAGAATCTGTTGGCCTGGCCGAGCCTGGTCGCCAGGAGGATCTCGGCGTCCCCGGGGGTCAGGGCTGCGCTGAGGAGGGAGGAGCCCTCCGCGAGCCTGATCGCCCTGATGCCCTTCCGCCGGGGCCTGCTGTACTCGGAAAGAGGCGTCTTCTTCAGGGTTCCGTCGGTGGTGGCGAGAATCACGTTCCCACCCTGGGAGAAATCCCTGACGCAGAGAGTCGCGACAGGGCGATCCCCTTCCTGCAGATCGATAAGGTTGACCAGAGCCTTGCCCTTGCTGTGGCGACCCTCCTCGGGAATCCTGTAGACCTTGAGCCAGTGGCAGAAGCCGAGAGCGGTGAAGAAAAGGATGCCGGAGTGGTTTGTCGATATGAAGATCTGATCCAGGCTGTCCTCTTCGCGGGTCGCGGCTCCGCTCAGTCCCTTGCCGCCCCTGCGCTGGCTCTTCCAGGTGTCGAGCGGAAGGCGCTTTATGTAGCCCGCCCTCGACATCATTATCACCATCGAATCGTCGGGTATGAGATCCTCCATCTCCATGTCGGAGGACTCCGACGACTCGAAGGTGGTTCTCCTGGGCTCGCCATAGGCGGCTGCGGCCGACTCCAGCTCGTTCATGACCTCGATTCCGAGCTGCCTTCGGTCACCTATTATCGAATCGAGCCTGGCTATCTCGGCGATGAGGACCGCGTATTCCTCGTCCAGCTCGACCCTCTCCAGGGAAGTGAGCCTGTGGAGCCTCATGTCCAGTATCGCCTGGGCCTGCTTTTCGGAGAACTCGAAACCCTTGATCAGCGCGGCCCTTGCCTCGTTCTGGTCGGCGGAGGAACGGATTATCGAGATGATCTGGTCGATGACGTCCAGGGCCCGCCTCAGGCCCTCCAGGATGTGGGCCCGCTCCTCCGCGCGCGCCTTCTCGAAGAGGCACCGCCTGAGGATCACTTCGTGGCGGTGGTCCAGGAAGAGCGAGAGCATCTCCTTCAGGGTGAGTCTCCTCGGCCTGTTGTCCACGAGGGCGAGCATGTTGGCGCCGAAAGAGACCTCGAGATCGGTATGCCTGTAGAGCTGGTTGAGCACGATCTCGCCCACCGCCTCGCGCTTCAGCTCGACTACGATCCTCATGCCATCGCGGTCGCTCTCGTCGCGGATGTCCGAGATCTCGACGAGCTTCCGCTGCTTCACCAGATCGGCCATCCTGGAGATGAGCGTGGACTTGTTCACCTGGTAGGGTATTTCCGTGATGATGATGGCATCCCGGCCCCGTTCGGACTTCTCGATGGACGCACGCCCCCTGACGGTGATCGAGCCATGCCCGGTGGTGTAGGCATTCCTGATCCCTGAGCGGCCCATGATGATCCCGCCCGTCGGGAAGTCCGGACCCCTGACGACCTTGAGCAGATCGTCGTCGCTCGTGTCGGGATTCTGGAGGATGAGGCGGCAGGCATCCACGAGCTCCCTGAGGTTGTGGGGCGGGATGTTCGTGGCCATGCCGACGGCGATGCCGGCCGATCCGTTCAGGAGCAGGTTCGGAACGCCCGAGGGGAGTACTACCGGCTCCGACAGCCTCTGGTCGAAGTTCGGAGCGAACTCGACCGTCTCCTTGTCGATGTCGCGGAGCATCTCCTCGCCGATGCGGGACATTCGAGCTTCAGTGTACCTGTAGGCCGCCGCCGGATCGCCGTCGACCGAGCCGAAGTTGCCTTGTCCTTCGACGAGGGGGTGCCTGAGCGAGAAATCCTGCGCCATCCTCACAAGAGCGTCGTATACGGCGCTGTCGCCGTGGGGATGGTACTTGCCCAGAACGTCTCCGACGACGGTGGCGGACTTCTTGAAGGCTCTCTGATGCGTGAGCCTCTGCTCGTACATCGAGTAGAGAATCCTCCTGTGGACGGGCTTCAGCCCATCCCGCACGTCGGGAAGAGCCCTGGAGACGATCACGCTCATCGCGTACTCGAGATAGGAACGCTTCATCTCGTCTTCGAGATCGATCATCAACACGCGCCCGCCGGGGGCCGGCGGCTGGGCGGGGGTGCCGGTCGTTTCCAGTTTCTCAGACATCGAGGTTCCTCACCTCCGATGCGTGTTCCTGGATGAACTCGCGGCGCGGGAGAACTTCGTCGCCCATCAGCACGGAGAAGATGCGGCTGGCTTCTACTGCGTCCTCCATCCTGATCTTCAATATCGTCCTGGTGGAAGGGTCCATGGCGGTGGCCCAGAGCTGTGACGGGTTCATCTCGCCGAGGCCCTTGTACCTCTGAACCGTGGCCTTGTCCGTACCGATCTCCTCCAGAATGCGGTCACGCTCCTTCTCGGAATAGGCGTAGATGGATTTCTTGCCTGCGTGTATGCCGAAGAGCGGGGGCTGGGCGATGAAGATGTTCCCCTGCTCTATCAGGGCAGGCATGTACCTGTAGAAGAACGTCAGCAGGAGAGTCCTGATGTGTGCACCGTCAACGTCGGCGTCGGTCATTATGATGATTCTGCCGTAGCGCAGCCTTGCCGGATCGAAGTCCTCCTCGCCTATGCCCGTTCCTATTGCGGTGACCATGGCCTTTATCTCGGCATTCCCGAGGATCTTGTGGAGAGGTGCCTTCTCCACGTTGAGGATCTTGCCCCTCAAAGGCAGTATGGCCTGGTTGAACCTGTTCCTGCCCTGCTTCGCGCTGCCTCCCGCAGAATCGCCCTCGACGATGAAGATTTCGGATTCGACAGGATCGGTCGAGGTGCAGTCGGCCAGTTTGCCCGGGAGAGAGGCCGTTTCGAGCGCGCTCTTCCGCCTCGTCAGTTCGCGGGCGTTCCTCGCGGCGAGTCTCGCCGCGCTCGTCTCCTGGCATTTCTGTATGAGCTTGCGGGCGACGGCCGGGTTCTCCTCGAGAAAGGTTGAAAGCCCGGAATAGATGATCGACTCGACGGCTCCCTTCACGTCCCTGTTGCCGAGTCTGGTCTTGGTCTGTCCCTCGAACTGCGGATGCGACAGCTTCACGCTTATTACGGCCGTGAGGCCCTCCTTCACGTCGTTCCCGCTGAAGGACTCGTCGCTCTTCTTGAACAGCCCGAAGGCCGTGGCGTAGTCGTTGAGCCCGCGTGTGAGCGCAGCGCGGAAACCCGTGAGATGAGAACCGCCGTCGATGGTGTTTATGTTGTTGGCGAAGGAGAAGATCTCCTCCTGATAGCCGGAGTCGTACTGGATGGCGCACTCGACCAGCATCGTCGAGCCGTCCTCCAGCTCCGAGTCCTTCGAGATGTAGATCGGATCTGCGTGGAGGGTGTGCCGGCTCTCGTTGAGGAACTGCACGAGGGAGACGATGCCGCCCTCGTACATGAAATCGTGGCTCCTGCCCGTGCCGTCCTGTCTTTCGTCCCGCAGCCCGATGGAAAGGCCTCTGTTGAGGAATGCAAGCTCCCTGAGCCTCCTCGAGAGCGTATCGAACCCGAAGGACGTCTCCTCGAAGATTTCGGAGTCGGGCCTGAACGTGACGAGCGTGCCGGTTTCGCTGCTGTCTCCGCATACAGACAGCTCGCTGACCGGGATGCCTCTCTCGAATCTCTGCGAGTAGAGCCTGCCGTTCTTGGAAACCTCGACGACCAGCCACTCCGACAGTGCGTTCACGACGCTGAGGCCCACTCCGTGGAGTCCGCCGGAGACCTTGTAGGCGTTGCTGTCGAACTTGCCTCCTGCATGCAGCTTGGTGAGGACGATTTCCAGGGCGGGGCGGTTGAACTTCGGGTGGGGATCTATGGGGATGCCGCGACCGTTGTCCCGGACGGAAACCACATCTCCATCGAGCAGACGGACGTCTATCCGATCACAGAACCCTGCCTGGGCTTCATCGACGCTGTTGTCCACCACCTCCCAGACGAGGTGATGAAGCCCGGCCTGGCTGGTCGAGCCGATGTACATGCTGGGGCGCTTCCTGACCGCCTCGAGTCCTTCGAGGACCTGGATCGATCCGGCGTCGTAGCGCTCACCCTTCAACTGCGACAAGTCATCTTCTCCTTCCGCTTCCAGCGGATCTGACGCGAATGGCCGAAACCGACAAACCCGTTTCCGAGCGGAGTCCCGCGGCAAGCTCCGCCTCCCGCGACCTCACCTCGAAGGTAGCGGCGGGATGCATGCTCTCGATCAGGAGGAAACCATCCTCGAAACCGAGTACTTTCGTAAGAACTCCGATCTCCCCGCCGGCCACGCGGGCCCATGCCCCGCCGAGACGCTCGATCGGAGAGGGCTCCTTCAACGAGCCGTCGGAGAGAATCTCGTCGATTATCGAGGCGATGCTTCTCAACTGCACGCCTCCTGCCGCGGCGGCCCGGTATGACGCATTGCTCGGCCGGAAGAGTCTATCCTGTTACTCCGGGAAGCCTGACCGGCATGAGGAGAGACAGGTGAGAAACCCCCTGCTCGGGTGTCTCGTTCTCCAGGACGACAGCGGATGAGCTGTTCTTCAACTTCATGACGATGCGGTCACCGGTCATGTTCTTCAGGATCTCCATCAGGAAGTCGGCGTTGAAGCCGACCTGGACAGCTTCGCCGGAGTATTCTCCCTCGAGTTTCTCCTTCGCCTCGCCGGCATCGGCGTTCTCGGCCTGTACCAGGATGTTGCCGCTCTCGAGGGAGAGCTTCACCTGATGAGTGGCCGGGTTGGCGATGATCCTCATCCTGCGCAGGGCCGAGTTCAGATCCTCGCGGGAGATGGTCAGGGTCTTATCGTTGTCGTGTGGAATGACCTTCTCGTAGGGAGGATATGGACCCTCTATCGTACGGCTGAAGATGGTAGTCGTGCCGAACTCGAAGGACATCTGCGTTCCCTGGAAGCTGACGCTTACGTCCCCTTCCTCAGCCATCCTGGCGAGTAGACCGAGCGCCTTGGGGGCAACAATGGCTTCGAAGAAGGACGGAGCCGTAACGTCCTCGAGATGGATGCGGGCGAGCCTGTGGCCGTCAGTGGCGACCATCTCGAGCCCTTCGGGACCGAGCTTCCAGAGTTCGCCGTTGAGAGCCGGACGATAATCCTCCCTGGCGACGGCGAAGGAAGTGCGCCTTATCGCGGAGGACAGAACGGGAAGAGGGATCGTGGTGGAGGAAGCGTCGACCTTCGAGGGCAGCTCGGGATAGCTGTCCCTGGCGGAACCGGCGATGATGAAGGAACTCTCGCCGCAGTTGATGCTTATCCTGTTGCCCGTGCCGCTGATGTGAACGTCGGCTTCGGGCAGTTCCCGGACGATCTCATGAAGCTTCCTGCCCGGGATGGCGACTGCACCCGGTGTCGTGACGGTGGCTGCAACGCTCGTGGTAATCGTGGTGTCGAGATCGGTGGCGGCGAGTTTCAACTGATCGTGACCGGCCTCGACGAGAATGTTCGTGAGGGCGGGAAGGTTTGTTCTGGGCGGTACGGCGGCGGCGACAGCGTTGAGACCCTTCAGCAGCTCTGCCTGCGAAACGAGGAGTTTGATCATCGTGCAGCCCTCCGTGGAACGGCTGGGACCAGTAGAAGCATAGAAAACAGAGACAGAAGTTGAATACTATTATATCGAAGAAACTGTCGAACTGCTAGGGTGTGGATTGCGCCGCAAGAGGGTCCGATGTGGAAAAAGGTGTGCAGATCGAGACAGTGAAGGAAGAGTTTTCCACAGGCGGAGACCAGGACGGGGTTTCGCGACAGGATATGGACAGCCTCAGCCGGAGAGCCGGGTTCTGAGATCGAGTATGCGTCTGCGCAGGGAGGGATCCTCCGATGAGAGCTGACGGATGCGGTCAATCGAGTTGAGGACGGTGGAATGGTCTCTGCCGGAGAAGAACCTGCCGATCTCGACAAGAGAGGACTCAGTCATCTCACGAATGAGAAACATGGCTACCTGTCGCGGGATAAGAATGTCCCTGCGGCGCTGCTTGCCCCTGAGCTGAGACGGGGATACGGCGAAGGCTTCGGCGACGGCGGCGGTTATGGATCCGGCGGACAGCCTCTGGGCGGAGGATCCGAACGCGTCGGTGAGAACTCGCTTGGTGAGAGTCAAATCTATCGGGGCACCGTTGATCCTGCTCGATGCGGCCAGCCTGTGGACTGCGCCCTCGAGCTGTCTTACGTTGCTTCTGATCGTCGATGCTATGAAGTCGAGAACCTCTGACGGAAAGAACTCTCCCTCGTCCCGTACCTTGAGTTCGAGAATGGCCATCCTGGTTTCGTAGTCCGGGGGCTGTATGTCCGCAACGAGGCCGGACTGGAAGCGTGAGACGAGCCTTTCCTCGAGACCGGTTATTTCGCCGGGAAGCCTGTCGGAGGTGAAGACGATCTGCCTGCCGGTCTGATAAAGGTCGTTGAACCTGTGGAAGAGTTCCTCCTGTGTCTGGGTCTTGCCGCCGAGGAACTGGACGTCGTCCATGAGAAGGAGGTCGATGTCCCTGTAGATCCGCCTGAACTCGTCGACGTTCTGCCGGCCGAGGGATGTGACGAAAAGATGCAGGAACTGCTCCGAGGAGACGTAGACGAAGCGCTTGTCCGGATGGATTCTCTTTACTTCGTGGGCGATGCCCTGGATGAGGTGGGTCTTGCCGAGCCCGACGCCTCCGTAGATGAAAAGCGGATTGTAGGAGGGGCTTCCGGGATTCATGGCGACGGCCCGAGCGCCGGCATGAGCCAGTTCGTTGCTCGGACCGGCTACGAACCGGTCGAAGGTATAGCTGGGATGCAGGTAGTTCGAACGGATGGACGGAGAATGAACCTGCCGGACCGGAGCCGGAGGAGGCTGTGCCGGCATGGACGGGGCAAAGGGCGGTGCGGGATCGCCGACGCAGAGAAGACTGAGACCCGGGTGGCCGCTGAGCTCGCGAAGAGATCCCTGGAGCATCTCCCCGTGGTTCGTCATGACGAAGTTCGCCATGAACTGGTTCGGGAAGCGGACGATGAAACTGTCCTCCTCGAGGGATTCGAAAAAGGATTTGGAGAGCCAGGTGGTGAACGTGGACTGGGGCATAGTGGTTCTGGCCCTGTCGAGGCACCTGGTCCAGAGGCCGGGTGGATCTGAAAGCATATCGTCGGGGCGTTCCACGAAAACCTAAAGCCTTGTCCGATATGCCGGACAGTTCTTTTCCACAGAGTTGTCCACAGGTTTCACAGACAGCAACTTTCTGGATATCAAGACGTTACAACGATTCATCGGAAGAAGCCTGAAAAAGATGTCGATTTCGGACAAGCAACTTTTTTTCCATAACGGGCACCGACTTGACAGAACCTTGTTTGAGGAGTAGCATATTTCCCCCAGCCGCCGGATGCGGCAGGCACAATTTTGTCCCGCGGGGACCTCCAGTCAAGCCGTGAAAGCAACACAGACGACCCGTGCGGGTCGACCGGGAGAAGACAGATGAAGCGGACATTTCAGCCCAGCAACCTTTCCCGTGCGAGAAGACACGGCTTCAGGGCCAGGATGGCCACGAGGAACGGCCGCAAGGTCCTGAATGCCAGACGCCGCAGGAACAGGAAGCTCCTCGTCCCGTAGCGGGGCGGGTGGACGGAACGCTCCGGGCCGGCTCTCCGGCAAGCCTGAATTCGAAAGAGTCTTCAGGGAAGGGTGGAGGTTCAGGGGCTCCGTTCTGAAAATCGTATGTTCCGGGAACACCCTGGGCCTGATACGCCTGGGGTTTTCCGTTTCGAGGAAGAGCGGATGCGCCGTCGAGAGGAACCGTTTCAGAAGAAGAGTGAGGGAGACTCTGAGACAGCGGCTCGAAATGCCGCTGGGTACGGAAATGGACATGGTGGTGAGCCCGTCGGTGAAGCTCTCGATGGTGACGAAACGATCAATGGAAGAGGATCTCGAGGCCTTCGTCGCCCTTCTCTCGCAGCATCGGCAGCCCTGAAGATGATCGCGCTGTATCGAAGATGGATATCCCCGTTGCTTCCAGAGTGCTGTCGGTTCACTCCTTCATGCAGCCTTTACGCCGATACCGCAATAAGAAGATTCGGCCTAGCGAGAGGCGGCCTGATGGCTGCAATGAGGATAATGAGATGCAATCCCTTCTGCGCAGGCGGGGAGGACCCCGTCCCCGGAGGTCCTGAAGATGAGTGACCAGCAGAGGCTTCTGCTCGCGGCGGTTCTCATGTCCCTCGTGCTGATGGCTGGATGGATGCTCGGATCGAGAAGAACCGCGGCGGTAAATGTCGATGCGCCGGCGGATGCCGAAGAAACGCATTCAGAAACGCCCGCGGAGGGCACCGGAGATATTGCAAACGCGGAATCGACAGCCGATTCGCCGGCGGTTTCCGACAGCGTCTCTATGGACGCGCCGACCGTCCCGGAGAGACGGATATGTGTCAGGATCCCCGCCGGGAGCGGCTCGGAAGACGATCTCCTGGTCGAGGCGACGATACTCACACTCGGTGGCGGCATCGATTCCTGGGTGATGCCGGGATGGCGCGACCTAAGTGAAGAGGGCGACTCTTCGATCGATCTGGCCGAGGCTCCCTGGTTCGTCGCTTCGGGAGATGGAAACGGCGGTCCGGTCGCTTTTGAGTCCGACAGCCCGGACACGGTAACTGCAGGCGAAGCGACGACCGTTGTCCTGCGCACAGGCACGCGGACCCGCACCTACACCTTCCATGCCGGAAGCTACTCCTTCGAGATCGAAGACGACGGAGCCGAATCCTTCACAGTCTCACAGGGAGCCATACCGGTAACGGAATCCAGGCCGGACATGTCGAGGTACTTCTCGGCCGCCTGGTTCGCGGAGAAGCATCGCTCGAAGAAGTCCTCCTCGCTGGAGGAATCCCTTCCCCTGGGGAGGGTGCTGTGGGTCGCATCGAGATCGAGATATTTCACGGTGATGCTGCTGGCGGAAGAAGGCGGGAGGGTTGACGGATACGCCTTCTCTTCCGAAGGAACGAACTCCCCCGCGATCACGCTCTCATGCAGCGCCGCCAGGGTGTACGCCGGACCGGTCGATTACGACCGTCTTCACGCCCTGGGATCGAGAACCGACACAATGGTCGATTTCGGATGGCCGCTGATAAGATGGATCGGAAAGCTGATCCACCTGTTCATGACTCGAATCCTGGCCCCGGTCTCAAACTGGGGGGTGAGGATCGTAATCCTCTCTGCGGTCATGAAGTTCGCGATGATGCCGCTCTCGATCCACAGCACCAGGTCGATGAAGAAGATGCAGGCCATGCAGCCGCTGGTTCTGGAACTCCAGAAGAAGTACGCCAACGACCCGATGAGGCAGCGCGAGGAGCTGTCGAAACTCTACAAGACGCACGGAGTCAATCCGGCGGGCGGCTGCCTGCCGCTCCTGCTCCAGATGCCGATATTCTTCGCCCTGTACAGGGTGCTGGAGAACTCGGTGGCGCTCAGGGGAGCGGGATTCGTACTCTGGATAACGGACCTGTCGAAGCCGGAGATACTCCTGCCGTTCGGAACCAGCATTCTCGGGATCACGGGGATCGGCCTGCTCCCGCTGCTGATGGGCGCAGCGATGTACTTCCAGCAGAAATCGACCATCACCGACCCTGCGCAGAAGAGCATGGCGACCATCATGCCGATAATGATGACGTGGTTCTTCATGAGGTTCCCCGCCGGACTTTCTCTGTACTGGTTCGTGAACAACATCATCGGCATCGTCGAACAGAGGCTGCTGCTCCGAAGACAGCCCGCCGCCGTCGCCGTCGAGACCACCAGACACAGACGATGAACTGACAATGCCCCGGGACGTGATCGCGGCTCTGGCCTCGCCGGCGGGAGAATCCGCGATAGCAGTCGTGAGAGCGGGCGGGGAGGGCTGCCTGGCCCTCGTCGAGAAGATCTTCTCTCTCGAGGAAGGACGCCTCGCCGGCATGAGGCGGGCTCTCGCCCAATGCCCCGGAACCACTCCCGGCACGGAGGCGCTGCTGATATCCTGGCCTTCGGGAAGAAGCTTCACCGGCGAGGAGATGGTCGAAATCATGTGCCCCGGATCGATGAGAGTCGCACGGGGCGTTCTCGTCTCCCTGCAGAAGGCCGGAGCGAGGCTGGCAAGGCCTGGAGAGTTCACGCGGCGTGCATTCCTGAACGGACGCCTGTCCGCGCTGCAGGTTGTGGCCCTGGCCTCGATCTGGTCCGGAGACAGCCCGGAGGACGGGGCAGAAGGGTCGACCGGTCTCGAGGAGGCTGCAGGAAGCCTCGAAAGAGCGATGGAGATCCTGCACGAAACTCTCGAGGCCGTGATGGAGTTTCCGGACGAACTCGCCGGCGAAGCGCCCGCAATGGAAGAAGTGGTTCGGACCGCGCTAGGCGAGGCCGACAGATTTTCTGAAACGGCTTCACGATCGGAATGCCCGCTGAGAGTCTTCATAGCGGGGCCCGTGAACGCGGGGAAGTCGACACTCTTCAACATCCTCGCGGGACGGGAGATGGCCGTGGTCTCGCCCGAAGAGGGGACTACGCGGGATGGAGCCTCCTGCAGAACGATCATCGGGGGCAGGGCCGTGGAACTGTTCGATACCCCCGGACGCCGGAGGAACGGTGAGGAAGCCCCGTCCCAGGTGGAGAGGGAGGCCGTAAGGATCTCATCCGGTTTGATAGGCCCGGATGATCTTCTGTTATGGATGAGTCCGGGAGGCAGGGTCGAACCGGACAGGGATCTGTCCGAACGGGCCGGGTGGACGATAGAGGTGTCGAGCTTCTCGGATGTCGTAAGGGGAGACGGACTGAATCTGAGCGCGAGAACGGGCGAGGGCCTGGAGGCGCTCAGGGGCGCCGTGGCTTCTGCGAGGCCGGACGGCCTCGTCTGCTCGGCGGCCCTGGGAATAAGGGATGGAATCGCAAGGGCGGCCGAAAGCATCGACGCGGGAGAGTTCCCTCAGGCGTCGGAGGAGATCGCCGAAGCCCTGGCCGTTCTCTCATCAGTCATGGACAGGGGGGCCTCCATCGGGCTGGCGGTCGAAAGGGCGCTGGCCAGGATGTGCGTGGGAAAGTGAAGCCATGCGATGTGCTCGTTGTCGGAGGAGGGCACGCGGGTGCAGAGGCGGCTCTGGCTGCGGTGAGATGCGGGGCGGCGACCACGCTGGTGACGATGAGGATCGCTTCGATTGGCGCATTGTCTTGCAATCCCTCGATAGGAGGGGTGGCAAAGGGGACGCTCGTAAAGGAGATAGACGCGCTTGGCGGGGTGATTGCGGAGGCGGCAGACGCCTCGGCCGTACAGGCGAGGATGCTGAACAGGAGCAGGGGGCCGGCGGTATGGGGACCGAGGGTCCAGTGTGACTTGAGATCATACGCCGGATATGTGCGCAATGCCCTCCGTGAATCGGGAGTGACACTGGTCGAGGGCGAGGTCGTGTCCTTCGGGTGGGCGGGGGATCGAGTAGAGCGAGCCATCCTGGCGGATGGAAGGGAGATCGCCTGCAGATCGGCCGTCATTGCCACGGGGACTTTTCTCGGGGGAATGTTGTACCGCGGCAGGGAGAGATGGAGCGGAGGAAGGACCGGAGATCCTGCTGCGGATGCTCTCTCGAAGCACCTTTCCGAACGAGGGTTCCACGTGGAACGGTTCAAGACCGGAACCCCCCCGAGGCTGGTTGCAGAGTCGATAGATTTCTCCGCCATGGAAGTCCAGCAGGAGGAAGGAAACGACTGGAGGCTTTCCTCGAGAACAACCGTCGAGACCAGCAGGAAGCGGGCCGTCTGCTTCACGACCAGGGCCGGAAGAAGCGTCATCGAAGCGGCGAGATCGGGTCTGGCCGGCTCGCCGCTGTACTCCGGAGCGATTACGGGAAGAGGTCCGAGGTTCTGTCCCAGCTTCGAGGACAAGGTGGTGAGATTCCCCGAAAGGACACAGCACCCGGTGTTTCTGGAGCCTGTCGGCCTCGATTGCCGGATCGTCTATGCGGGGGGGATGTCGACTAGCCTGTCGAGGCGGAGACAGATTGAGATGATAAGATCCCTGCCGGGATGCTCCGGCGCAGTCGTGGCGTCATGGGGCTATGCGGTGGAGTACGGGTATCTGCCGGGCGGTCAGATAGAGGAGAATCTGAGACTGAAGGCGGCTGACAACCTCTTCGTGGCGGGACAGGCATGCGGAACGTCCGGATACGAGGAAGCGGCCGGTCTCGGTCTCGTGGCGGGCGCCAACGCCGCGGCCGGGGCGCGCGGGTCCGGTTCCCGCTTCGTACCGACGTCTGAGGGAAGCTACCTGGGCGTAATGCTCGAGGATATAGCCGGAGCCGATCTTACAGAACCGTACAGACTATACTCCTCCAGGGCGATGAACAGGCTGAACCTTCGTCAGGACAACGCATGCAGGAGGATGCTCCCGGTATCGGTCAGGAGCGGTCTCGAAAGGGACGGAGATGAGGCGAGGCTTCGTTCGATCGAGGAGGGCGCGGGGGAGATATCGAGAGCGCTTCGAACCGTTAGAAGGAACGGAGTGCTGCTCGCCGACCTCTGCAGGAGGACGGGATTCGACGTAGCGGGTCTGGCGGCGTCGGAGCCGTCGCTCTCGGGACAAGATCCCGACCTCGTGTTCTCGGTGGCGCTGGACGAGCGCTATGCAGGCTTCGTATCCAGAGCGGAAAGACGCGCTCGCGAACTGGACAGGCTTTCGGAGATCAGCCTGGAAGGGGTCACCGATTACCTCGGAATGGAAGGGCTGAGCCGTGAGACGAGGGAGGCGCTGCAGAAAGCAAGACCGTCCAGCCTCGGCGAGGCCTCCCGCATCCCCGGAATGAGGCCTTCGGACATGGAATGCCTGCTGGTCGGCGTTCTCAGGAGGGTTCCACGTGGAACATCCCGTTGACGGGACACGGATCGAAGCCGATCTTGCCGGCCTGGGAATCGATAGTCCGGGTGGTTTCGCCGAATCGGCTAACCGCTTCATGTCCATGATAAGGGACCGTGGCAGGGTGATCAACCTCACCGGCCCGGGAGAGACGGGAAGGCTCTGGGAGAGACATCTGCTCGAATCCGCCGCCTTCTCTCTCCTGCTGGACCGTTCGAGACCCGTCGCGGACATCGGTTCGGGTGCCGGATTCCCCGGCATCGTGCTGGCCCTTCTCGGATTCGAGGCCACACTCATCGAACCCAGGAGAAACCGTGCCCTTTTCCTCGAGTACGCCTCCCGGGAACTCGGTCTCCCTCAGGTCACGGTGGTCAGGTGCCGGTTCGAGGATTGGAGCGGGGCTTCCCCGCAGTTCACCGCCAGGGCTCTGATGCCCCTGGACAGACTGCTCGTCCTGATGGAGAAGCTCGGTCACTCCGGAACGCTGACGGTGAGGGTTTCACCGGACGACGGGGGGGCGGAGGGCGCGATTCGTTCACTCGTTCTCCCCGTGCCTCCGCTTGACCGGCCGGGGGTTCTTGCGCAGTATCGTATTCCGATCAGGCGGCCCGGGGCGGCCGCGAGCACCCGAAAGGCCTTCCCATGAGCAGGATCATCTCCGTATCGAATCAGAAGGGCGGTGTGGGCAAGACCACTACCGTCATCAATCTCGCGGCCAGCCTTGCCGCTTACGACAGGGATGTCCTGGTCATCGATCTCGATCCCCAGTCCAACGCCACGAGCGGCATGGGCATGGAGATCCCTTCGACCGGGAACGCCTACAGCCTTCTCACGGGCGCAACCGACCTGGAAGGCTCGATGGTGGAAACCGGATACGACGGCGTGTGGGCGATTCCCGGTTCCAGGGATCTCGCCGGTCTCGAGATCGAACTGGCGCAGCAGAACAATCGCGAATTCTTCCTGCGCGACAAGCTCAGAGTCCCCGAGGTCGAGAGGTTCCATTTCGTCCTTATCGACTGCCCGCCGTCTCTCGGGCTGCTGACTCTGAACGCCCTCGTGGCGGCCGATTCGATTCTCCTGCCCCTCCAGAGCGAATACTACGCGCTCGAAGGACTGTCGCACCTGCTGGACACAATCCGCAAGGTCAGGCAGCTCTGGAATCCGGACCTCGAAATGGAGGGCGTCCTCCTGACGATGTACGACAGGAGGCTGAAGCTGAGCCGGGAAGTCGAAGCGGATGCCGAGAACCATCTCAGCGAAATCCTCCTCAATACGAGAATACCGCGGAACGTCAGGCTGAGCGAGGCTCCGAGCTTCGGAAAGCCGGTGCTCCACTACGACGTGGAATCACAGGGAGCCAGGAGCTACCTGCAGCTCGCCGAGGAGTTGATCTCCAGATGACCCAGCCCAAGAAGAAGGTTCTGGGAAGGGGCCTCGAAGCCCTCCTTCCCGCGATGAGCGAATCGTCACAGGGGCAGATCAGCATGATCCGCGTTGACCGGATCGAGCCCAACCCGCATCAGCCGAGGCAGGAGTGGGACGAGGACGAGTTGCGGTCGTTGTCGGATTCGATCCGTGAACAGGGGATTCTTCAGCCTCTCGTGCTGAGGAGGCAGAATCTCAGGTATCAGGTCATAGCGGGCGAGCGCAGGCTCCGGGCGGCCAGGATGGCCGGTCTCGAGGAGGTTCCGGCGGTCTTACGCGAGGCCACGGACGCCCAGATGCTCGCCTGGGCGCTGGTGGAGAACATCCAGAGGCGCGACCTCGGTCCGCTGGAGAAGGCCGAGGCGTTCGGCAGACTCTCCTCCCTCTTCAATCTCACACAGGAGGAAATGGGGCGCCAGACCGGCCTGGACAGATCTACGGTTTCGAACCTGATGAGACTTCTGGAGCTTCCCGAAGGGGCCAGGGCAATGCTTTCGGACGGAAGGCTCTCTATGGGTCACGGCAGGGCGCTCCTCGCCCTTCGCGATGCAAAGGCGATCGAGGCCGCAGCCGAACTCGCGGTGTCGAACGACATGTCGGTGAGGCAGCTCGAGGAATACGTCCGCAGGGCCTCGCGTCCGCGCGTCAGGAAGAACACCGCGGCCCAGACCGCCGAAGTGCATGATCTCCAGGAGAGGCTCACCAGGAGATTCTCAACCAGGGTGAGGATAAGGGATCGCGGCGGCCGCGGCAGCATCGTCGTCGAATACTCGTCCCTGAACGACCTTCAGAGGATACTGGAGATGATGGGTGGCTGACGGAGACTCCTCCAGGGAATCCTCGACGGGGGAGACTCCTCCTCATCATGTACAGGATCACTCCTCTCCTCCCGACTACCTCTTCAGAATGGCCTGGGAGGAGATAAACGAGAGGATGACCCGGATGAGGCTCGATCTGGAGATGTCCAGGCACGACGGCCGGGGAGAGGAGACGAGGCGCAGCCTCGAAAAGAATCTCGTCGATCTGCAGCGGACCGTGGATGCTTTCGCGGAGCGATGGGTCGATTTCGAGAGGAAGAGAAAGGCTCTGGAGGAGAAGCTGAACAGGTCCTAGCCCTGCTTCGGGCCTCCGTCCGGCCCGCCGTGCCTGCCGGACTGCGCGGTGTCGATCTCCAGGCCGTACTCGTGTACAAGGGCTTCGAATCTCATATGGAAATGCAGCCAGAGGTCGGCGAAGAGACCGACCTGCGACGACAGGCGGTCCAGCGCCTGCGATATCTCGACCGTCGTCGCCTGCTCCATGTCGCTCTCGATCCCGGCGTCCGCGGCCGAGCCGTCGAATCCGGCAGCTTGGGAGAGCTTCCTGAAGTTTCTGTCTACGCTCTCCCAGCCTTTCTCGAAGCAGGTTTCGGCCAGGTATTCCTTCAACGCTTCCTCCTTGATTATACCATGCAAAAATCCGTCTTCCGGGAAAACGCCGGGTACACGGCGGCGTTGACGGGCTTAGGAACCCGCCGTATAGTGCCGGACAACTCGAAGGGAGTCGTAGTGGCTTACAAGATCACCAGCAAGTGCATCACCTGCGGAACCTGCAAGGACGAGTGCCCCGTGGAGGCAATCAGCGAGGGCAAGCCCTACAAGATCGATGACAGCAAATGCATCGACTGCGGGTCATGCGCATCCGTCTGCCCCGTGGAGGCGATAGAGGCCCCATAGGCCTGCCTCCACGCGGTCCTTCGGAACCAGTCGCCGCCGGACCTCCTGGTCCGGCGGTCATCTTTTACGGGGTTCCGGCCTTTCCGGGTAAGCCGAGGCGATTTCCATCAGCGGAAGAGATTCGAACCTGTCCAGAAGGCGTCCGAGAGCCTTCCACATCCTTTTGCCCGATCCGCGTCCCTGTCTCAGCCGGACGACCGGGCTGAACCCGCTCGTGCCGTCGAAAGGTTCGTCATACTCCCAGGGATGGCTGTAGATGACGGGGACGAGGCCACCGCGAACGGTTCTCCGCAGCAGCCACGAATGGAGATGCAGCGGCGTGAAGCGCATCCAGGCGCCTCCCGCGACAGGGACCCGCAAACCCATGAAGGGGGAGACCGCGAGGGGCAGCTCGATTACCGTCCTTCCGCCGTCGCCGAGTTCGTATGGCGAAATCGGCGAGTTGTCGATGCCATACCGCATCAATACGACGGGAAAGACGCTGCTGTCGTAAACGAATCCGGCGGAGGAAAGCTCTTCCGCAACCCAGGCCGAGTTCCCTTCCGTCACGCTGAAGCTGGGAGCCCTGTAGCCCGAAGGCCGGGGAAGAGACAGCGAATCCCAGAGGGAGAGGCACTTTTCGATGTCCTCCCTGAAGGACTTCCTGTCCATCTCCTTCAGGCTCCGGTGTCCCCAGCCGTGGCAGGCAAGCTCGTGGCCCGACTCGAGAATCGAGTCCGCTATTCCCGGCTCGACCCGGAGGAGGTCGCCCAGAACGAAGAAGGTGGCGCGGGCCCCGCGCTCGTCCAGGAACCGGACGAGCGCATCCACCAGAAACGGGGAGCGCCTGCGCTTCTCATCGAAGGCTCCCGGGGCGGACACGGCCGTCACCGCAGCGGTCTGGAACCACTCTTCGACGTCGAAGCTCAACCCCATGAGACCGTTCCGATCGTTAAGGCGCCCGTTGCCGGGATGACTGTTCATTGTCACCAGATCCGGCCTCCCTTTCTCCTGAAGGCAATTACGTCCCTTCGAGTCGGGAAACCGTTCCTGCTCCCGCTGTCCGGGGGGTTGGGAAGCGTTCTGAAACCGCCTTCCGCAACGATCCGGAGACCTTCGACAACGAGATCGGCTCCCTTACGCTTGGCCTGGTGGATGAGGTCGTGGAGCGACACCTCCTCACGCGACACCGGGATCTCCCTCTGGAGAAGGATCTCTCCGCCGTCCAGCTCGGGAGTCATGAGGTGGAGGGTGACTCCTGCCCTGGGTGGATCGGCTGCCAGGGACCAGAAGGTAGGCAGCATGCCCCTGTTGTCCGGAAGGAGGGCTGAATGGAGGTTGAGCGCGCAGATCCGGGGTATCGCCAGTACCTTCCTGCGGAGTATCTGAGGGCAGGCTATCGACACTATCACGTCGGGGGCGAGGTTCTCGAGGAATGCCCGGCCGGCGGGTGAGTTGATTCTGTCGAGCGATGCGAATCCTGCGCCCGATCTCGAGGCGGCCTGCCGCAGGGAGTGCGGCCGTCCGGCTGGAAGCCCGAGCCTTGCGGTCGCCTTGAGTGCAAGCATCTGAAACGCGCGCACCGCGAAGCCGAAGGGGCCGTAAAGTCCGAGATACCTGCGGAGGTTTACCTTCGTCTCCTTGAAGGAGGCGTGCCCCGGCAGGGAAACGACCGTAAACGCCCATCCCGGGAGGGCCCTGATTATTCTCTCGACCGCCGGGGGAATCTCGAAGGGTTCGTCGTCACAAAGAAGGACGACGCGGAGAGCCCTTTCGGGGTGTGTCGGCTCCGCGGTCACCCCTGGGCCGTTCCGGGCCTGGCGGCCAGGGCGAAGAGGTAGAAGACGCCCAGCACCAATGTGAGGGCGGAGTAGAAGATCGGGCTGAGGAAAAGGGACCCGAGAAGCCAGAAGATGATCAGAAGCGGCCCTGCACTGCGGAAATGCTCACCCGTGGACACCGCACGGGTCGGGGGCATCTTCTTCATGCCGGCGAAGAGATCCTCCGCGAAGCTGAACAGTACGATGGACACGGCGACGAGCGAGAGGTGGAGGACGGTTCCTCCGATCAGGAACCTGTTGTCCGCCCGTGCAGCCAGAGCCGTCGCCAGGGGCAGGAACAGCATGCCCGCCAGGAGGAATCGGAATCCCATCCTGATGGCGTCGTTGCAGTCGACCGGTCCGCCTCTGCGCTCCCGGAGGCGCAGAATCCTCGAGAGCAGGAATCTGGAGAGCCGGAAGAGAAGCATCATCACCGCGATGACTGCGGCGACCGTCACATAGTCCAGGATCCTCTGCATCGTTCCTCCCATGATCCTCCATTATCACGAAAGCGGGCTCAGCGGCGCAAGCCGCACCGGACCGAGCGTCAGCGGCGCAGCTCGCGCAGCATGGGGAGCAGGGCGCCGATCCCTTCCAGCGCGTATCCGGCCGTGAGGTCGAAGTCCCTGTTCAGGCGGCTCCTGACCAGAACCGATCGGAACCCGCCTCTCGTTGCCGCCTCCAGGCCCTTCCAGGCGTCCTCGAAGACCAGTGTTTCATCCGGCCCGGATCCCAGAAGCGAAGCAGCCCGGAGGAAGATGTCGGGCATCGGCTTCTTCGGCAGGCCTGCGCCTCCGACGACAGGTATCGGGGACGCCCCCGCCGCCGCGATGATGCTGCGGATCAGGGATTCGTCCGTGTTGGACGCTATGGCGCAGCGCCCGGCGAAAGCTCCTGTCGAAAGCTCGTCGAGAACTCCTGCTGCCCCGTCCATCAGCCCGATCCGTCCCGACCCGCAGAAGGATGCGTAGACGGACTTCTGGATCGAGGACGCCTCGACCGGATCCACTCGCGCCTCCAGGTCGGGATGGCGGGCGAGATGCCCCTTCAGCCCCTCTCCAAGGGAGGTCCAGTGAAGGAGATACTCTTCCTCCGGGATCTGCACTCCCCATTTCGACAGGGCGACGTTCCAGGATTCATGGTACAGAAGTTCGCTGTCCGCGAGGACTCCGTCGAAGTCGAGGAGCAGGGCGCGGAAGCCTTCGAGGTCGGCCGCAGCGAGCGGTCGGATGCCGTTTTCCATACCGTTCGTCATCCCGGAAGATAACCCGGCCGCCTCATCCGTGCGAACGCGCAAACAGCACCTTATCCTTCCATGGAAAAGGTTGTCGGAGCATGCAGGGTTCTGGCCCGATTCCCACTCAGTGCCCATAATAAAGCTTTGACACCGTATCCGGATTTGCCATGTGCGTCATCCTGGAGGAAAGCTTTTGTACAGGAACTTTTCCGAGATAAGACAGGCCGCCCGCGAGAAAAGCGGTGCGAGAGCCGCAGTCCCGATGGGGCACGACGAGGCGTCCCTCGAGGCGCTCGTCATGGCCGCGGAGGAGGACATAGCCACCGGGGTCGTCTTTGCCCCGAAGGCTTTGGTCGCTGAAACCCTTGGCAGGACGGGGATCAAGCTGCCCCCTTCCATCGAGATGGTGGACGTCGAATCGGAGGCTTCCGCAGCCATCGAGGCCGTCCGGTGCGTGAGTTCCGGAGAGGCGACGATCCTGATGAAGGGAATGCTGAAGACGGCCGGTTTCCTGAAGGCGGCGCTGGACAAGGAGGTCGGCCTGCGGACAGGCCGCGTTCTCAGCCATATCGCCGTAGTCCACGCGCCCCGGCAGGACAGGCTCGTAGCCGTCACCGACGGAGGAATGATCCCCAGGCCGACCGCGGAACAGATAGTGCAGATCGTGCAGAACGCCGCCTCCGTCATGATGCGGCTGGGTTGCGAAACCCCCAGGGCGGCGCTTCTCGCCGCAGTGGAGGTGGAGGATCCCCACCTCCCGGAGACCAGCCTGTTCGCCTCGATCGCCCGGGACGGCATAGAGGGGGTGGAGGTGCAGGGACCGCTCGCCGTAGACGGAGCGATCGATCCGGAGGCCGCGGCTGTCAAGAGGATCACGGGTCCGGTCGCGGGCAGGGCGAACATCCTGGTCACTCACGACCTCTCGTGCGGCAACATCTTCGCCAAGGCCTTCATGTACATGACCAACACCGATGTGGGCGGGATGATAGCCGGGGCGACCGCTCCCATTGTGATGCTGTCGCGTTCCGACGCCGCGCGCACCAAGCTCAACTCCCTCGCGCTCGGCGTAGTTACCGGAGCATGAGATGGAAAGACTGATTCTCGCCCTCAATCCAGGCGGAACCTCCACGAAGTTCGGGGTCTACCGGGAGGCCGAGCCGGTCTTCGAGGAATCGGTCAGACACCTGCCGGAGGAGCTTGCCGCGCTGGGCCCCACGCTGAACCAGACCCGGCCCAGGTGCGACCTGGTGCTTTCCGCGCTCTCCCGGAGGGGTTTCGATCTCTCGACTCTTACGGCCGTCGTCGGTCGCGGAGGCACTTTCAAGCCTCTGGAGGCCGGCACATACCTGGTCAACGACAGACTGCTCGAGGACATAGCGGATGGCTCGACCCTCCAGGCGGACCACCCCAGCAACCTCGGCGCACCCCTGGCCAGGGCTGTCGCAGGCCCTCTGGGCATACCCGCGTACTTCGTCGATCCCGTCTCGGTGGACGAGATGACGGAGGAGGCGCGGCTCTCGGGTCATCCACTCCTGCCGAGGAAGAGCCTCAGCCATGCCCTGAACATCCGCATGGTGGCCTATAAGGCCGCTCTCGAACTCGGAAGACCGCTCCGCGATCTGAACATGGTCGTGCTGCATCTCGGCAGCGGGGTGAGCGTCAATGCGATCCGCAGGGGAAGGATGATCGACACGAACAACGCCAACGACGGCGGGCCGTTCAGTTCGCAGAGAGCCGGCTCCCTTCCCGTGACGGGCCTGATGGACATCTGCTTCTCGGGTGAATACCAGAAGAAGCAGCTCCAGAGGATGTTCCTCAAGGAGGGCGGCCTGATGGCCTACCTCGGCATCGACCATGTCGGAGAAGCCGCGGAACGGGCCGCAAAGGGCGACGCCGCGGCGGATCTGACGATACGGTCGATGATCTATCAGTTCGTGAAGGAGGGCGGCGCCATGGCCGCCGCCCTGCACGGCGAGGTCGACTGCGTCGTCGTCACCGGCGGAATGGCCCACAATTCCCGGATAGTCGAAGGTATAACCGAAGGTCTTTCGTTCCTGGGGAGGGTGCTGTCCTTCCCGGGCGAGGCCGAGCTGGAAGCTCTCGTACGCGGTGTACTGCGCGTCCTCGACGGGGTCGAGGAAGTCAGGGAATACCGCTAGACCCGAAGGGGTGCGGATGAAGAAGCCTCTCAACACACGGACAGACGGCCGCGTGCTGCTGTCGGGAAACGAAGCCATCGCGAGGGGGGCGTGGGAGAACGGCGTGCATTTCGCCGCCGCCTATCCCGGAACTCCCTCCACGGAGATTCTCGAGACGATCGGGGAACACTACCCCGAGATCGAGGCCCAGTGGGCGCCCAACGAAAAGGTCGCCCTCGAAGTCATCGGCGGGGCCTCCTTCGGAGGAGCCCGCGTCATCACGGCGATGAAGCACGTAGGGCTGAACGTCGCGGCCGACCCCTTCTTCAGTCTCAGCTACATCGGAGCTACGGGCGGGATCGTGGTCGTCTCGGCGGACGATCCCGGCATGCACTCCTCGCAGAACGAACAGGACAACAGACACTTCGCCAGGGCGGCCAAGGTTCCGATGCTGGAGCCTTCCGACAGCGCCGAGGCCCGCGATCTCACCGCCCTGGCCCTGGACATCTCGGAGAAGTTCGAAACTCCCGTCCTGCTCCGAACCACCACCCGGATAAGCCACTCCAGCGGCCCGGTGGCCCTGGCGCCCCGCAAAGAGGTTCCAGTGAAGGGCTATGTCCGCGATCCGCGGAGGAGGATTCCCATCCCCGCCTTCGCGAAGGCCATGCATACGAGGGTGGAGGAGAGAACCCGCGCGCTGTCAGAATACGGCGACACCTTCCCCTTCAACAGGATTTACGAGGGCGACCGCTCCCTGGGCATCATAGCCAGCGGCGTCTCGGCCGCCTACGTGAGAGAGGTGTACCCGGGAGCCACGATACTCAAGCTCACGATGACGTGGCCCCTTCCCTGGAAGCTGCTGGAGCGGTTCATCTCGATGGTGAAGGAGGTGAGGGTTGTCGAGGAAGGCGATCCGTTCCTCGAGGAGCAGATAAGGTCACACTTCCTGATTCCCGCCGAGGGGAAGAAGCATTTCCCTCTGGAGGGCGAGTTCAATCTGCGGACCGTGCGAAAGGGTCTCGGACTCCCCGCACTGCCGGCCGCCGCCCCAGCCGAGGTTCCCCCGCGGCCTCCCATGCTCTGCGCAGGCTGCCCCCACCGCGGCGCCTTCTGGGTTCTGTCGAAGATCAAGGCCAGCTCCACCGGGGACATCGGCTGCTACACCCTCGGCCTCATGCCTCCTCTCAATGCGATGGACACCACCATATGCATGGGGGCCTCCATCGGAGTTCTCGGCGGACTCGAGAAGGCCGGCGGGCACGAGGCCGTGAACAGGCTCGTAGCCGCCATAGGGGATTCGACCTTCGTCCACTCCGGCATCACCGGACTCGTGGACATGGTCTACAACGGCTGCACCGGCACCGTTATGATCATGGACAACAGCATCACCGCCATGACCGGAGGGCAGCAGAACCCCGCCACCGGGAAGAGGCTGAGGGGGGAACCCTCCGCCAGGCTGGATCTCGAAGCGGTCTGCCGCGCCTGCGGCGTGAAGTCCGTTCGCGTCGTTGATCCACATGACCTCAAGGGGCTAGAGAGCATTCTCCGTGAGGAGATGGCCAGGCCCGAGGTCTCCGTGGTCATAACCAGACGGCCGTGCGTGATGATCCGGAAGCCGGCCGGCAAAGCGACGGCCGTTCTCGACCCCGCCGCATGCATCGGATGCAGGCGGTGCCTCTCGCTGGGCTGCCCCGCGATAAGCTTCCGCGACGGCAAGCCGGTGATAAACACCCTCCTCTGCTACCCCGACTGCCGCCTGTGCGCGGACGTATGCCCCAAGGGCGCTCTTTCCAAGGACTACAGAAGGGAGGCCGTCGATGCAGAGTGAAACCACGAGCATCCTGATCTGCGGCACCGGCGGGCAGGGCATTCTGCTGGCGAGCGAGATCATAAGCACCGCCGCGATGCTGTCGGGCATGGACGTCCGGAAGAGCGAGATCCACGGCATGGCCCAGAGGGGCGGCAGCGTCGTGAGCCAGGTGCGGTTCGGCAAAACCGTTCACAGCCCCATGATCGAGGATGGCGCCGCCGATCTCCTGGTCTCGATGGAGAAGCTAGAAGCTCTCAGATGGTCGCACTTTCTCTCGCCCGCCGGAAGGGCGCTCGTGTGCGACCTCGAGATCGCACCCCCCTCCGTCAGTACCGGACAGGCCCAGTATCCCGACGTTCTCGGGGAACTGTCCGCCCGGGGCGTTTCGTTCCGGCTGATAGACGGCTTCGGAGAGGCCCGGACTCTCGGAAACCTCCGCGTGGTCAACACAATCATGGTAGGCGCCGCGTCGGTGGGTCTCGATCTGCCCGATGCCTCATGGAGAGACGCGATGCGCGGGCTCATCCCCGAAAAGGCTCTCGAGGTCAACTTCAAGGCCTTCGACAGAGGCAGGGAGCTGGCCGGCTGACAGGCGGGCGGCGGCCCGTCGCACATCGACCGCGGGAGATGCGGGAATAAAGAGGGAGGGGGCTTTCGGGCCCCCTCCCCGCATCCGACCGATGCCGGTCAGCTCCTGCCGGCCAGCTCGCTCCTGAGCGCCTGGACGGGATCGGTGGGAAGCCCGTTCTGCTCCCTCCAGGCCCTTATGACGGGTCTCACGTCGGTCATGAAGGCGTCCTGCAGCAGTTTCTCCGCCAGGTAGGGGTCGGGCCGCGCCTGGATCTCGGAGAGTTCGTCGGGGTTGACCAGCATGGCTGTCGCGAAGGCGAGTTCCACGGATTCGATAGCCCTGATGACGACCTCGGACGGGATGCCCACCCGGGCGTTCACTCCCAGTTCGAAGACCATGTCGCCGATGGTGCACAGGCCGGCCTTCTCCGCCTGGAGAAGATTGACGAAGAAGCGGAAGAGGGCTGCGGGATCGAGCGTCCCGGCAGGCATCGAGCCCTGTGAGAGCCGGTTGTCGGAAAGCCTTACGCTGCCGAGGATCTTCTGGTGGAGCATGGCCACCACTACGCTGTCGAGGCTGGCTCCCGGAAGCAGCGAGGCGGTGTCGAGCATGACCCGGCAGGATGGATCGGTCTCGCGGCAGAGCCAGGCGGCGGTACCCCAGTCGCTCACGGCCATGGAACAGAACGAGGGGTCGAACGGCCTGAAGTCCAGCATCAGGTTTTCGCTCTTACGGATGTTGATCCCGATCTGCCGGATGCCGTTCAGTATCCGGTCCAGCATGTCCGTGAGGTTCTTCTCCCCGGGCGAGTCTATCCCGTCGGGAAGCCACAGGACGAGCTGGCGGCAGTCGAGCGCCCTCATGAGTTCCATCGAGCGTATCACGAAATTGATGCTGGCGACCCTGAGTTCGGAGATCGGGTTGGAAATGGTGCCGTACATGAGCCTGTGGTTCATGGTGCCGCTCTTGCGGGGTATGAAGAGATCGGGGTAGAAGGAGCCGCATTCGAGCGAGAGTTCCTTCAGGAGCGCCGCGATCCTGGCGGCGTCCTCGTCGGTTCTGACGTCGTTGGGGGAGTGCAGGGAGATTCTTCCGGCCCTTCCAGTCAACCGTGCGACCGCTGCGGCCTGCCTGAGCCGCTCGTCGGGAGTGCCGGCGTCCTCGTCCGTCCTGTAGCTGGCGAATCCGCTGCTCCCGCGGCCATACGACTGGCTGGAAATCTGGAGTCTGAGCTCGCCTAGTCTCTCTGAAACAGTCTTCACTTCCACCAACCAGCCCTCCCGCTGCTATAGACCTAGGTCTTCAGCCATTGATTTCATCGAATCCAGTGATATCGCAACGAATTCATCCAGATCGATCCCGGCGGCGACGCACTCCATGATGCCCTCCCGGCTGACCGTTCTGGCGAATCCTGTCTTGTTCATCCTCTTTATGACGGACGAAGGCTCGACGCCGGCGATCTTCCTGTCCGGGTGGATCAGCGCGGTGGCCGTCACGAGGCCGGTCACGCATTCGGCCGCGGTGAGCAGGCGATCGAGCCTGGTCTCCCGGGTGGAGCCGTTGTTCTCCGCGTTGTGGGAGAGAATGGCGTGCAGGCATTCCGCCGGCAGCCTTCCCTCGAGCATCGCGCAGGTGACCGTTCCGTGCCTCTCCGGGGTCGAGGCCGTCTCCTCGTAGTCCAGATCGTGCAGAATCCCGGTCACCTCCCAGGCGGAGGAGCAGTCCTCACAGCCGAGCCTGGAGGCGAGGCTGCGCATGATCGCTCCCGTAGCGAGGCAGTGACGCCTCAGGGCGAGATTCGAAATCTTCCGTTCGAGCATCGCCACGGCTTCGTCACGGGAGATTCCACAGCCTTCCATCCCACCTCCCCTCGAACCTGAGCAACCCTTCCGGCGGCCCGTCCTCGAGGAAGCGGAATGCCCTTCCAAGGAAGTCCGCCACGTCGGAGGGCAGTATGGCCCGCGACGAAGAGTCCACAGCCAGGAGATCGGCCGCAAGCCCGTGCAGGAACGCTCCCAGCGGAGCCGCGGTCCCGGTTTCAACGCCCTGACCGGCGAGGGCCGCTATCATCCCTGTAAGTATGTCTCCGGAGCCGCCCGTGGCAAGCCCGCTGTTTCCGCATGGCACAAGAACCCTTCCTCCGTCGGGCGAGAAGCTCACCGACGGGCGGCCCTTCAGGAGGACGCAGGCCCCGGTGGCCTTGGACAGGACGGCGGCCATGTCCCACATGTCCTCGCGCGAACCCGCCTCCCTGGCTGTCAACCGGGCGAGTTCTCCGGGATGCGGGGTCAGGACGAGCGGCCCCTTCTTTATCGCGATTTCGGCGAAGGAATTGGAAAGTACGTTCAAGGCGTCGGCGTCGAGCACCATCGGCGCCCTCCAGGTCGAGAGCGCGTGCCGCACTATCTTGGATGTCTCGACCGTATCGCCCATCCCCGGACCCATCGCTACGCAGTCGAAGCCGCCGGGGTCGGGAAGCGAGGTGACGTCCCCGGGCAGGAAATAGCTGCACACGGCTTCGGGGATTCTTCCGAACACGAAACCCGCGGCAGGATAGGGCACCGACAGTCTGACCAGCCCTGCACCCGTTCTGAGGGCGCCTTTTGCCATGAGCAGCGGGGCTCCGGGCATCAGCTCCGAACCGCCGAGCAGCAGCACCCGGCCGAAGGTTCCCTTGTGGGCGTCCACCGGACGAGGAGGGAGCGAGGCCCGGGCCAGTTCGAAATCGAAGACGACCCTGTCCCTCCTGGCCGGAACATCTATGCCGATGTCGGCACGGAAGAGGGCCCCGGCGAAGCCGCAGCCCGGCGGGACGAGGCATCCGAGCTTCGGAGCGGCGAGGGCCAGCGTGACGGAGGCATGCGGAGTGAGGGGATCTGCGGTGCCGCGCTCTCCGTCGACCCCGGTGGGGGTGTCGATCGCGAGTATTCCGCTGCTTCTCGCGAGATACTCGAGGCTTGCGGCCACCGCCCCCCCGAGCGTGCCGTGGAAGCCGGTTCCGAGGAGTGCATCGACGGCCAGATCGGGAACGTAGGAGAGGTCCGCCAGGTGATTCATCCCCGTCACCAGGCCGCCCTCCTCGCGGAATCGAACGAGGTTCCTCATGCAGAGAGGAGAGATGTCGGAGGCCTGGTCGGATGCAAGCACGGCCCTGACTTCGTGACCCATGCGCCTGAGGAGCCTTGCGACGACGAATCCGTCGCCGCCGTTGTTCCCCGGGCCGCAGAAGACATACACGAGAGAGCCCGGTCGTGGAAGCATCCCGGCCGCCAGGGCGGCCGCCTCCCCGCCGGCCCGTTCCATGAGGGTCTCCTCCGGGGTGCCCGAGCGGATGGCACGCCTGTCGAGATCCTGCATCTCCCGCGGAGTTACCCAGTGGGTCAAGGTGCTTCGCCTCCGCTGATCACGACGATGGCTATGGCTGAGGTGGCCGTATGGCTGAGACTCAGGGCGGTTTCGCAGGAACCGAGAAGTTCCGCCGCCTTCCGGGAGGCGACGATCCTGGGGGGAGCGTCCTCCTCCCTTACGATCTCGATGTCCTGCCAGGACAGCCCTCCGGACAATCCGGTGCCAAGGGCCTTCATGAAGGCCTCCTTCGCGGCGAACCTGGCTGCGAGACTCTGGAGGCTGCGCCCTTCCGAAAGCTCGGAGGCGGTGAAAAGACGGGACAGAAAGGCGTTTCCGCGAGCCTCGGCGATACCGCTGAACCGCGGTATGTCGACCAGATCGACTCCGGTCCTTATCCCCTGGAAAGCCATTTCCGACTCCTACGTACAGAGCGACATCAGAACATAACCACTGCGGAACTCCAGCGGAATGGCTTCATGACACGCACACCGGCTCGAGAGACCGCCCTGTCCATCTCGCGAATGCGTTGCACGACAGGGGGCTCGAGATGGACGGGTCTCTGTCGAGGGCGAAAGCGGCAGCCCTTCCGACCATCACGGCGTTGTCCGTCGTCCAGCGCAGCTCCGGCATGCGCAGGTGAAGCCCGCGCCTGTCGCAGCCGGCGGCCAGGCGGCGCCTCAGGAAACTGTTGGCGGAAACACCGCCGGCGGTCATCACTGTCTTCGCTCCGGAGGATTCCGCAAGGGCGATCAGCTTCGAGGCGAGGATGGAGGAGACCGTTTCGCAGAAGCAGGCGGCTATGTCCGGGACTGAAGCCCCTTCCTCCACAAGGGCTTTGACGGCTGTCTTCAGGCCGCTGAAGCTGAACTCCGGAAGATCCGGGTCATCCAGGGGGGAGGGAAGCGAAACCGATCCGGGATCGCCTTCCGAAGCGATGCCGTCCAGGGCCGCACCGCCGGGATAGCCCAGGCCGAGCAGCTTGGCCGTCTTGTCGAAGGCCTCTCCGGCCGCGTCGTCTCTCGTTCCTCCGCGGAACTCGCAGTCACCCCATGAGCGCAGCAGGAAGAGCGAAGTATGCCCTCCCGAGGCGACGAGCGCGGCGGCAGGAAACTCTACGGGTCCGGCGCCTTCGAGGTCGTAATGGATGAAGAGGTGCGAAGCGATGTGGTTCATTCCGAGGAAGCGCCCGCCGGTAGAGAAGGCGGCGGCCTTGGCCCAGGAGAGACCGACCAGGAGAGACCCGATCAGCCCCGGTCCGGCTGTGGCGGCGTACACTCCGACATCCCCCGGATCGACGCCCGCTTCGGAGAGCAGGTCCGATACGAGCCTCGGCAGGATTTCGAGATGCATTCTGGAGGCCAGCTCCGGGACCACTCCTCCGAGCCCTGCGTGGACCGTCTGACTCTCCGTCCTTTCCGCGAGCGGCCTCGTACCGTCCAGAAGAGCTACGGCGCTGTCGTCACATGAGGTTTCGACGGCAAGGGTCAGCACTTCTCCTCCGGGACCACCCGCAGCGTGATCTCCTTCGAAAGCGAGCCGGAGATCCTGATCGTCACCGGGTGGTCACCCGTCTTCTTCACGTGCTCGAGCTGGATCTGACGGCGATCGATGCTGATTCCGGCGGATTCGAGCGCAACGGCAACCTCGCGATCGGTGACGCTCCCATAGAGGTTTCCGGATGGATCGGCGGGAGAGCTGACGGTGCAGACGACCCCTTCCAGCCTGGCGGCCAGTTCACGGTTCTGCTCCTCGAGCTTCGCATCGCGTTCGGCGGCTCTCCGCTTCACATCGGCTGCCAGCTTCAGGTTGCCCTCCTGTGCCGGTACGGCGAGCTTCTTGGGAAACAGATAGTTGCGGGCGTAGCCGTCGGAAACCTCTACTATCTCTCCGGACCTGCCTATGTCCTTTACGTTGTGCGTCAGAAGAACTTTCATGTCTCGACTCCCGTCCCGGCCTCGAATGCCGGTCTGATGTCGGTTGTACCGCCCGAACTCCTCCGGGTCAGGGCGACCCGGAAAAACCCGAGGTCATCATTCTTTTCCTGAAATCCAGCCAGGTATCCAGCACTCCCGTCAGAACGGTCACGCAGGCGGCGAGCGGAGTGGCCATGACGGCCATGAAGAGCGCCGCCGCCTGGAGAAACGGCCTTCCACGGACGGCGCACGATAAAACCCCGATGCCCACCGCTCCGTAGGGGGCGGACAGGAACGTAAGTACGCATGCCCCGGCCCTGGTTGCGTCGGCGTATCCCGTCTCCCGGCCGAAGGCCGCCGCGGCGAGCGCCGCTATCAGCAGCCATGCCGTGGAAAGACCGAGCCTGATCTCCCCCCATCCGCCCCTCCCGTCCCCTTTCGTTGCGAAGCGTACCGCGAGGGCCGATCCCACAGCGATCTGAAACGCGCCGATCCCCGGGGATAGATAGATCATCGAGTCGATGAGAGCCCGGATCCGTCCTTCGGGGATGCCAGCCGAGGAATAGAGAGGCATCAGCGTTTCCAGCATGTCGGACGAGAGACTCATCAGCCCCGGCTGGTCCAGCAGGGAGAGGACGGCGGCGACAACGGTCAGGGCCGCGGTGACGAAGGCCGCCTCGGAATCCCGCAGCGAGCGGGCGTCCGACACGAGGATTCCGGTGATGACCGCGGCGCACATGGCCGCCGTCTCTATGCCCCCGAACCAGAACATCAGAAGGCAGGAGGCGATGACGGCAGGAATCCCAAGGGCGGGACTCCTTCTCGCCGCCAGGGCGGCCAGGGCTCCGGCGGCGAAATGCAACCCCGGTACGGCGGTCGCGACACCCAGCACCGATCGCCTGAGGATGCGACTCCCCGTATCCCGGCGTTTCCCGTTCCTGCTGCCGGACATCACCGGCTGGATTCCCCGAGGACCAATCGTCCTACCGGAAGTGCTCTCTGACGTACGGGATGATCGCGAGGAAGCGGGCGACCTTCACTGCACGGGCGACGGCGCGCTGATGTCTGGCGCAGTTTCCTGAAACCCTCCTCGGGACGATCTTGCCCCTGTCCGAAACGTAACGGCCCAGAAGCCTCTCGTTCTTGTAGGAGATGACCAGCTCGGGAGAGATGCAGAACCTGCACTTCTTCTTCTTCATGACCTTCAGGTTCGTGCGCTTTTTCTTGATCAAGGGAATCCTTCCTTTCCCGCCCGGTTCGGGGACGACTGCGTGCGGAAAGCCGTCAGCCGCCCAGGATCTCGAGCCTTTCCGCCTTCAGCGAAAACCTCAGGTGTTTGATCTTGCCGCGGTCTTCAAATACCCTGCTGGCCAGCACTCCGGACAGGTAGACGTACATGCCGGGCCTGAGCGATCTGTCCAGCCTGGTCGCCAGAGAGCCCCATGCCTCTATTTTGAAGTCCTCCGAACGCGGCTCCGTGTCATCCTCCGTCTCTTTTCGTGCCGTAACAATGAACTCCAGCAGGTAGACACCCTTCGACGAGACCTTGATGCTCCGCCGCTCCTTCACCCTTCCCGTCAGGTGAAAGAAGTTGAGGTGGGGAGGGAGGGATTCCGGAGCCAACGGAGCCATCAGAGACTAGAAGGGGATGTCGTCATATTCGGAATCGCTCTCCGGTGGTTCGTCGGCCGGGGAGTAGCGCGCCTTCTCCGGGCGTTCCTGCGTCTCGGAGCGCTGCTGCTGCCCCGTCCGTTCGAGGAACTGGACCCTGCGCGCCACTATCTCGAGCCGGCTTCTGGACGAACCGTCCTGGGCCTGCCAGGAGCTTGTCTGGAGTTCGCCCTCCACCAGGACCGGGCTGCCCTTGCGGAGATATTCCGCCACCAGTTCCGCAGTCCTCCGCCATGCGACCACGTCCACGAAGCAGGTCTTTTCGCGCCATTCGCCGTCCTTGCCGCGGTAGGACTGGCTGCTGGCGATCCTGAAATTGGCGACATGAATGCCGGTTTCCAGGAGATCCGTCCTGGGGTCGTCGACGAGGTTGCCGGAGATCATGACGCGGTTGATGCTGGGCATACGGATGTTCATGCCGGGCTACTCCTCTGCGTCCTGCTCTGATTCGTCCTCTGAATCTTCATCGGTGAAGGCCTGCTCCTCGGGCATCGCGGTCTCGTAGGTGATCCTGTCCTCACCGGCGGTCACGCGGCTGTCGTCGAGCCTGATGTTGAGGTGCCTGAGACAGTTCTCGTTGATCCTGAGGTTCCAGTCGATGGCGGCGCTGACTTCCTCGTTCCCGGTCCAGCGAATGAAGTAGTAGACTCCCTCGCTCTGCTTCTTCAGCGGGAAGGCGAGCATCCTCCTGCCCCAGGGCTGGGTGCCCGAGTGTGTCCCCTTCGCCTTGCCGATTATCTCCACGACCCTGGAGACTTCCTGCTCGAGTTCGGTCTCGGAGAGGGAGGCGCTGAAGATCACGGCTGTTTCGTAGTTGCGCAAATGCACTCCTCCTCGGGATTGCGGACTGGCCGATGCGGGAATGCCGGAAACGCCGTAACAGCCCGCGTGCTGCGCGGGTCGGTGGGTGTCGCTTCCGGACGTGCGGCGCATCCGCCACAACGGCCGCGCATCATCGAGCGCGGCAAACGACGGAATGGTTTATCGTCAAGGCGCCCGCCGCAGTCAAGCCCCGTCGAAATGTTGACCGACGCCTGCCCCGGCCAGATACTTCCAGGGGATCAACCCCGTTAAAGTGGAGGCCGGCCCTGGCGCCTCCCTGTCCTGTCGATTGCGGAGGTGAGAAATGAAGGCTTCGTTCCCGCTCCTTCTGGCTGCTCTGTTCTCAGTCCTTATGCCGTCCGACGCCATGGCCCAGCGCGACGGTTTCGGCATCGGGATAATTGCAGGGGATCCTACGGGTCTCTGCATCAAGAACTGGCTGTCGCAGAAGTCCGCGCTCGAGATGGCCGCCGCCTGGTCCTTCGAGGGCAATGGAGGCTTCTTCCTTTCGGGGGACTACGTGCTCCACTCCTTCGGCATCTCGGGAGGCTCCGGGCTCATGCTCACCTACGGCCTCGGAGGCAGGCTCTACTTCCGCGACGGCGACAAGAACAATGACGGTGACACGTTTCTCGGCCTGAGGGTCCCCCTGGGGCTCTGCTATCCGATCGAGGGGGCTCCGGTCGACATATTCCTGCAGCTCGCCCCGGTCATGGACCTCATCCCGGAAACCGAACTCAGACTGAACGGCGGAGTAGGGGCCAGGCTCTACCTCTAGCCCGTCAGCCCGACCCAGAGGTTGCCGGAGGGATATCCGGGGTCGCTCGTCACGTTGATGCCGAGCTTCCTGAGTCCTGATCCGTCGCCTGATCTGGGCAGGGAAGTCAGGTGTGCGTCGCAGTTCCGGAACATCGACAGGGTCTTCATCGCCAGGTCCGCCGCCGGGCTCGTCATCGCGCTGACGGACAGCGCTATGAGAACCTCCTCCAGGTCCAGCTCCGGGGAGTTCGTTCCCAGCACGGATGACTTCAGCCTGGCGATCGACGAAATCGTTCCCGGCGACAGGAGATTCATCTCCCGGGGCAGCCCGGCCAGCACCTTCGACGCGTTCAGCACCAGGGCGGACGAAGCCGTCATCAGTGACGATGTCCTCCCCCGGACTATGGTTCCGTCGGGAAGTTCCAGGGCGGCGCCCTGCGGAGCCGGTCCTGCGGCAGTCGCCTTCTCCTCCCTCGCGGGGATCACCACGCTCCGCTTCTCCGGTGTGAGCCCATACTGCGAGAGCAGGGATTCGGCCTTCGCCACCGTGGTGTTCTCCACCAGACCCGTCATGTACTCGCACCTGTATCTGAAATAGCGCCTTATCAGCTCCTGCTCCGCCGCCTCCCGGATCGCGCCGTCGTCGGTTATGCCGTCGGCGATGCGGTTGACTCCCATCTCCGTCGGGGATGAGTAGAGGATGGTGCGGCCGGTGATCTTCTCGTAGATGCGCTGAAGCAGCGGGAACGCTTCCACGTCGCGGTTGTAGTTCACGGCCTGTATGCCCGTAGCCTCTAGGTGGAAGGGGTCGATCATGTTGAAGTCGTCTATGTCGGCCGTAGCCGCCTCGTATGCCGCATTCACGGGATGGTCCAGGGGCAGGTTCCAGACCGGGAAGGATTCGAACTTGGCATATCCGGCCTGACAGCCGAGCATGTGTTCGTGGTAGATCTGGGACAGGCTGGTCGCCAGCTTGCCGCTTCCGGGGCCGGGCCCCGTCACTATCACCAGCGGCTTTGTGCAGGGTATGTAAGGGTTCCTTCCGTAGCCCTCCTCGCTCGCTATCCTGTCCACATCCGAGGGATATCCCCTGGTGGGCGGATGAGCGCAGACCTTCACGCCCCTCCTGGACAGGCCCTTCATGAAGGATTCGGCGGCGGGCTGGCCGGTGTACCTCGTCACCACCACGCTGCTGACCTGGAGCCCGTTCGATCTCAATTCGTCGATCAGCTTCAGAGCATCGACGTCGTAGGTGATTCCGAAATCGCCTCTGAGCCTGCGCCTCTCTATGTCGCCGGCGTGTATGCATACAAGAATCTCGGCGTTGTCGCTGAGTTCGTGAAGCAGCCTCAGTTTTGCGTTCGGATCATAGCCGGGCAGGACTCTCGCGGCATGGTAGTCGTAGAGCAGTTTGCCTCCGAACTCGAGGTACAGCCTGCCCTCGACGGAGCCTATCCTGTCCAGAATCGCCTTCTTCTGGGCTTCGAGGTACTTCCCGCAGTCGAATCCGGAGCGGAACACCTGGACCTCCCGGTACAAAAGCCGAGGGCGGGACCGTTCGGCCCCGCCCTTCTTGCATCGTTTCCGGCAGCTAACGGATTACCATCACCTGCCGCGACATGGATCCGGACGGGGTGTTCAGTCTGATGAAGTAAACCCCGTTGGCTACGTCGCCGATCTGCCATTCGACGGAATGCTCACCCGCGGTCATGTCGCCGGAGATGACCGTTCCGACCAGGCGCCCGGTCACGTCGAAGACGGAGAGCTCGACCCTGCCGGCCGTCGGGTTGAAGAAGGACACCGACGCGGAGGTCGTTACCGGGTTGGGGGAGGGGAGACTCATCCAGAAGTCGCCGGGAACGGTTGACTCGTCCTCCTCGACGCCCACTCCGACGATCCAGAACATCGAGGCGCTCCTGTTGTTGTGCAGGGTCGCTCCGGCATGGATCGTTCCGGACGACGGAATCGTGACGTTGAACGTAACCTGCCCTGATGCGTCGGTGACGAGCTTCTCGTAGAAGCTGGGCTCGTTGGTCGTCCCGGAGACGCCGTCGGTGAGGGTAACCGTAGCTCCGTCAACCGGGATGCCGTCGCGATTGACCGTGAGGGTGATGGTCTGGGCGCCGGCTTCGATCTGACTGGGGCCGCTGATGGAGAGAACTCCGTATTCCCCGGCTTCGTCGAAGGTCCAGATCTCCATGGCCGGATCGCCGAACCAGAAGTACATCTTGGCGTTGGTTATTCCGAGATCGCCGTGCACCGCGATGGTCGCGGCGGTGGCTGCATCGATCGCCTCACGAACGGCGAACAACCCGGTATTGTAGATGGCCTTGTAGATCTCCTTCATGTAGTCGTGGTTGGGTATGGTGTAGGACGGGTCGTTGGCCGCCAGGTTGCCCGAGGAACCGCAGGTGGCGAACTGCCAGCTCTCGGCCAGGCAGTTGCCGCTTTCCTGGTAGCGGCCGCAGTAGCAGGCGATATTGAACACAGGGGGCATGAAGGTGTTGGTGAGGGCGTTGATGTTGGCCTGGGTCCAGCCGGGGCTCCAGGACCACTCTCCTTCGTCGCCGTGCCCTCGGTACCCGACGGTGCCGATGGAGGAATTGATGGCGTCGGAGACCATCTGCGCGGTGCCGCCCTCGGGCGGGTAAACCTTGGTGAAGGTTATGTCGCACAGGCTGTATGGGAAAGCGGCCAGCTCGTTGCAGCACTGAGTGTACTTGCCGGGATAGTTCTCCTGGTGGGCTGCCAGGACGGTCTCGCTGGGGATGATGCCCGTGGTGTTCAGGTCGTCGAAGGCGTACATGAGGTAGCCGTCGATGATCTTGTCCACCTGGTGGGATATCTGGGCAGGGGTGCCGGTGAGGCGGCCGAGCGCGATCTCGGGCAGGAAGTCCGACCCGGTGATGCAGGCATAGTGGTGATCGCCCACATGAGAGCCGTAGTTGTAGGAGGGAAGCTCGGCATGGGTGCCGGCGATCAGGGCGAACCTGGTGACGCCGGTTTCGTAGTTGTCGGTTATCGCGGCGTAGATCGCCCCGGGGTTGGAGGGGCTGGGGAGAACCTCGACCTTGACCCTCAGCCCGAGCCAGTTGTGCAGCTCGTACAGGGGGGCGACCGCAGACTGGTTGTCCGCCGTGCAGACCACGACGTATTCTACTCCGCCCTCGAGGTTGCCGCTGGACTGGGTGGCGGCGCGGAACTGGTCGAAGTTGACTATGAGCCCGGACATGGCCTCCTGCATGGCAGGGGTCACGGGCTGGGCGGCGTCGAGAGCGTCGCCGTCGAAGTCGATCCTTACGCGCATGCTGAAGGCGACACGAAGCTCACGGGCGGCCGCGTCGTAGCTGAACGGGTTGACCAGGAGCCTGGCGCAGTGGAGCCCGGACCAGATCGCATCGTTGTCGGAGGAGGCCCAGGTTTCGGGATAGGTCACCCCGTCGGCCTCGTAGATCCTGTCGTTCATCTCGAAGGGCCAGGGAGCGTGCGGCATGTCGATCTCCGCCGGCTGCCTGGGCAGGATGGAGAGGTTCTGGAAGGTGGAGTACTCCACGCTCTCCACCGTGACTACGGCGTGCGTGCCGAAGGGGAGGGCGAACATGACCGGATATGCCGGGAGTTCGGGGAACCCGACCTCTCCTTGGGGTGTACAGCCCGGCATTTCCACCTTGTCCCAGGCCCTGCCGCCGCCCGGATGGGTTCCGAGCCAGAAGCCGGGGAAGGTGACGTCGGCCACGATATGCCCGAGGTCGGACTCGACCAGTTCGAACACAGGCTGTGAGCCTGCAGAACCCCCGAGGGACTGCCACTCGTATGACTCGCCCGAAGCGAAGGCCATGACAAATGGTATCAGCGCAATAAGATACATCTTCAAGCCGGTACCGCCTTTCCAAAGGAAGGGTGGGTATCAGAGTCACCTGCACTCGCCTGTTTGATACAAGCTACATTCTCGCACTACTTTTCCCCGGGGTCAAGGTTTCGTTGACTTGCCCGCGCTCTTGCCCGATGTTGCACCTTATACCAAAGGAGGTAGCCCGGGAAATGAGAACTCTTCTATTGGTTCCGGCAATTGCAGCGGCAGCCCTGGCCGGCCCGAGGATCGGCGGAAGGGTGGGATACTACAGCGGCAACGATCCCAGAACGGAGGATGGCGGTTCGAGCCCGTTCTTCGGCGGGCAGATAGCGCTCCCGCTCATGGAGATGGTATCCCTGGAGCTCAGCGCGGGATACGCCTCCACCGAGACCGACATACTCCTCAGCGATTACCTCCTAGACTACATCGAGCAGGAGGAGGGCGTACGCGTCGATCCCGACTCCCTCCTCGACTACCTGGAGAACGAATGGGGCTGGACGGGTGGCGGCGCCGAGTTCGCCAGAAACTATACAGCCACCTTCCATGACCTCGACCTTGCGGCGACTCTCAAGGTCGGAATCCCCATCGGAAATCTCCCCTTCAGGCCCTACGTCGGCGGCGGCGGCGGTGCCCACATCATGGTCAGCGACGCCGACCTGCTGATCGAGTACGTCGAACAGCAGACAGGCGAGGGATCTCCCCTGGAAGTCTACGACAAGATCCATCCATCGGTACACGGCGTCGTCGGAGCGGACTTCAGGCCTCCGGCGCTGCCCGTGTCGCTCTTTGCGGAATACAGGTATGCGAGGGTCCTGGGTGAAGAGGCGGGAGCCGGTGACATCGGCTCGATCTACACCGGAGTGAATCTGGGATTCTGAAATCAGCCGGACATTTCCGGCAGGACAGGGGGTGCAGCATGAAGATCCTCACGATGGCGGTTCTCGCAATGGCAGCCGCCGTCTCCGCTCAGACCGTGGTTGCCACTCTCGACGCGCCCGATACCAACATCAGCGGCCTGGCCTACGGGAACGGGTGCCTGTGGGCCGTGGACGGCGTGACCAACTACCTGCACAGCGTCGATCCGGCCACCGGTTCGGTGCTGGGTTCATGGTACGTCGCTCCCGTCTCGGGGGAGACCCCGACCGGCTGTGCGTTCGGCAACAACACGGTCTACGTGGGAATGACGAACGCCCGAGTCTATATGTACAACTTGTCCGGGGTGTTCCAGGGTGACTTCACCGTAAACTGTTGAGGAAGCCAGATCTCGTCGGCGACGGGATTGGGTTCCAATGCTGTGAGACTCTATGTGCTGGGAACGAGTTCCTACGGTTACTCGGTGGAGTCCTTCTCCTGGACCGGGAGTGTAGGCTCGAGTCCGTTCATCAACAGATTCGATTCCGGCCTGGGTACACCATACGACATCGACATCTCGGGCAGTCTCATATGGGTGGCCTGTGACGGGGCCGACAGCCCCGTGAAGGCTTACAACACGTCCGGCGTACTCGTCAACATGATACCGGGCTCGGTCGTAGAGAACGCCGCCAGGGGCATGGCCTTCGAGTCGGAGAGCATCCTGTGGGTGAGCAATCCGGATACGGACAAGCTCTACAAGATCGATCTGTCCCTCGGCATCTCGGAGGAGGGCGGCGAGGTCGAGCCGGCCGTGGATCTTCGGGCCAGCTCCAACCCGTTCTCGTCCAGTGTCACGATCTCCGGCACCGGCTTCGGTGACGGCGCCGTGCTCGAGATCTTCGACATGACCGGACGCATGGTGGTCGAATCGCCCTTCGACGGCAGCTACACCTGGAACGGCGCCGATGTGCCGTGCGGCGCCTATGTCGTCAGGGTGGGCAACGGCGAGGCGCTGGAGTCGATCAATCTGGTGAGGTTCTGACGGAATCTCCGTCCTGAAGGGGCCGCGCTCCATCCAGGTGCGCGGCCCCGATCCGTTCCGGCGGTTCCCGGCTCGCCGCCGGGCCGGGGGAACTGCTTTCGAAACGCCAGTCATGGGATGCCGGCGAGCATCTCCTCCATGATCCCCGGGGCGGCGGCGACGACACCGGACGAATCCGTCGACCAGGGCATTTTCCCCCACCCCAGTACGATTCCCCCGGCCTCCTGCACGATCAGCACTCCGGCCGCCATGTCCCACGGCCTCAGGTGTTCCTCCCAGAAGCCATCGAGCCTTCCGCAGGCGACGTGACAGAGGTCGAGCGCCGCGGAACCGGCACGCCTTATGCCTCTCGCCCTGCCGAGGAAGTACAGAAGGGGCCGGATGTCGAAGCCCAGGTCCTCCGGGGTTCTCCTGTAGGGGAAGCCTGTCGCGAGAAGGGATTCCTCCAGACTCCCTGCGCGGCCCACGCGGACAGGCGACACGCCCGCCGCCCCGCCCGGATTCGTCGAATGGAGTTCCGCCCCTCTTCCTCTGGAGGCGACGAAGGACTCGAGCCTGATCGGGTCGTGCACGCAGCCGGCGGCGACGCCTTCGCGGTCGACGAAGGCTATCGAGACGGAGAAGAAAGGGTAGCCGTGCTCGTAGTTGGCCGTGCCGTCCAGGGGATCGACCAGCCAGTACGCCCGTCCGTCCCGTCCGTCGTTTCCGGTTCCGTCATCCTCCTCGCCGACGAAGAGGACTTCCGGATAGAATGAGGCCAGCCTCTCCCGGATGAGTGCCTGGCTTTCCAGGTCCGCCTCGGTGAGGAACTCCCGGCCCTCCTTGCCCTCGATGCTGTGGGGCTTGTCGAGTTTCTCCACAAGCAGCCTTCCGGCCTCCTCGGCCGTTTCACGCATCCGGACTGTCATCTCGTCCAATGAAACTCCTTTCCGCCTTCTCCCGCGATAATATTCCGAATGTCACCGTCATGCCCGGAACGACCACCGAACGGGAGGGAACAACTGAAGGACGCCGTCACAAGAGCCCTGGGGCTGACCGGAATCGCTCTCGGCCTGGCGTGCATGCTCGCCGGAGCGTTCCTGGCCGCCGTCTCGGACGGATGGGGACGCCGCGTCACTGATTCCGCAGCCGCCCTGGCCGTGGGCCTCGACGGGGCGGAGAGCGTGGTGACGGCTCTCTGCGACGATGTCGAGGGGACGACCTCGATACTCGAAGGCGTCCGGAGAGCCATCGTCCAGACCGCCGGCGTCGTCTCCCGGACCCGCTCCGTGCTCGACCGGGCGGATTACACCGGGTCGGAGACGGTCGATTTCTCTCTTCTCCTGGCCGACGACCTGGACGGAATCTCCTCCATGCTCGGCCCGATGGGGGGAGGGCGGCTTTCCCAGCCCGCCTCCAGGCTCAGGATGATATCGGCCTCGGGTGACTCCATCCTGATCCTCCTGTCCGGATTGAGGGCCCGGCTGGGCAGCCTTTCCGGAACGCTCTACGATGTCGCCGCCGCCGTGGACTCGCTCTCGGCGGATCTCACGGCGACGCGCTCGGCCATGTCCGAGGCCGGGGCGAGCCTCGCCGAAGTGAGGGAGACGATGCAGGCCCTGTCCACCACCCGGATCGCCTCGACGGCCATCTTGGCCTCGGGTCTCCTGCTCTTCTTCCTCGGCGTGCAGGAGGTTCTCCTCGGCGCTATTCTCGCGAGGGTCGGGCCATGGCGGACTCCATCCGACGGCTGCGGGGAAGAGACGTCGGCCCGCAGATCCGACGCGGATCGCCGTCGCCGCGGATCGAAGCCTTCTCGAGAATCCTCTCGTCGGCAGGAATGAACCCCAGCCTCACCGCCGTGTTGGTCTCCCTGTGCCGTATCGCGAGGTTCATCCAGTTGTACTGATCCGGGAACTCGCGTCCCAGGGCGGTGATCCTGTCGAAGAGCACCGAAATGGATTCGTTCCTGTCCACGGGAAGCTCGAGCGGTTCGAGACAGATTCTGTAGGTCAGACCCGGGAGAGCGTGGTTGTAGGCCAGCATCAGGGCGCAGCCGGTCGCCTCCCGGAGCCTGTGGAACGTCGCAGGGGCGAGCACCGGAACACCGAAACTCTCCACCCACACACCGTGAGGCCCTCCGTAGCCGGTGGGCGCGGTCTGTACTATCTCGCCCGCTTCGAGGGCGCGGTACATCCATCTGGGGCTGTCGGACGGAAAGGCCAGATGATGGGTCCGGAGGGAGGTTCCGAGTCTGGCGCGCCTCACGATCTCCGGGGCGTCCGCATAGTCGGTGGACAGAACGTGCATCCCGTATCCGGACAGGGCCATGGCTATGTGCATGGTCCTCTCGTCGCCGAAGTGCGGCGCCAGGAGGAGGACTCCCTTCCCGAGGGAGAGGGCCCTGTCGAGGTGCTCCCTGCCCTGCCATTCCACAGAGGACTCGAGGGCGTGCAGATCCATCTCCGATGCGTGGAAGAGCCCCAGCATGGCTCTCTGATGAGTCTTCCAGTACTCCCTCATCACCTTCCTGCGCCAGGGCGCACCCCGGTCGGGGAATATCCTGGCGAGGTGGCCGAGGTAGATCCTGCTCCTGCCGTTCCTGCCGAGTGTGTCGCCGGCGCTCCTCACCGCCGCGAGGAGCGTTACGAGCATTTCCGGCCGGGAACGGCCCCAAGACGAATAGAGCTTTGCGACAAGTCTGTAGTAGCCGCCCCTGAACAAGTTTGCGCCTCCGATGTCTGTGCCTGTCCGGCGAGTCCCGTATAATACGGCCGGGGGTAAGGCATGAGAACTTCGCTCCTGCTCGCAGTCTCGCTCGCGTCGATCGCTCCGGCCGGGGCCTTCGGCCTCGCGCGTGACACGCTGAACATCCCGGTCGGACATTACAGGTGGATCGGCTTCACCGTCGACATCGCCCAGCAGGAGGACACCCGCATCGAGGGCACGATCGGCGTGCTTCCGGACTCGTCTTCCGTGGAGCTTCTCCTGATGCATCTCGACGATTTCGCACGATGGTCATCGGGCGGGACGGACGTAGACACCCTGTACCGTCTGCGCACGGGCGGAGGGGACATTCGCATCCCCATCGAAGGGTTCGGGGACATGGCCCTTGTGATCTCCAACAGGGGCAATTATTCCGGTGCGACTGTGGCCGCCTCGCTGGACCTCGCCTTCGAGGGGACCGGGGCGCCCTACAGCCCTCTGCTGACGGGTGCAAGGATAGTCCTTGCGATGCTGGCCGTCGCCGTCGCTCTCACTCTCCTGCTGGGAGTCCTGGTCAAGGAGGCCGGCAGGCGGCGAAGGCGGCGGATCGGCAGCGGCAGCCCGTCCTGATGCGAAACTGAAGGAGGTGCTCGAAACCGGATTTCCCGCCCCGGAATGCGCCGGGAACGCGGTCTGCCCGGGCTCCCGTACCAGGGGGGCGCGTGTTCCGAGGAAGGACGGACAAATGCATGGCGCCGGGGCTCCTGGTGGAACCGGAGGAGCACCGTCTGCACTATTCTGAAAGTCGCGCCCTTTACGAAATATCGGGAACGGAATACAAGCGAGGGGAAAAATGTGGAAGTACTCCGACAAGCTGATGGATCACTTCGTTAATCCGCGCAACGTGGGGAGCATCGAGAATCCGGACGGACACTCCCAGGTGGGGTCTCCGGTCTGCGGCGATGCGATGACCCTGGACATATCGGTGGGCGACGACGACCGCATCGTCGACGTCAAGTTCCGCACGTTCGGCTGTGCGGGCGCCATCGCCTCGGCCTCGGCCCTCACCGAGATGGTGGCGGGCAAGACTCTGGAAGAGGCTCTCCAGGTCAAAAACAGGGACATAGCCGACTACCTTGGCGGCATGCCGGAGGAGAAGTACCACTGCTCCGTCATGGGCCATGAAGCTCTCCGCGACGCGATTAAGGACTACAGATCGAAGATCGCCGAAGTCGAGGCCGAGGCTGCCAGAGCCTGCGAACGGGTTCCCGGGGCTGCCGGCCTCGAACTCCTCAGGGCCCGCCCCGGCTCCGCTTCATTCCGCGGCTCTCCCGACTCGACGGAAGATCTGGCCGCCGCGGTGGCGGCCGCCATGACCGAAGCCCTGGGCAGGAAGATCGACGTGGAGATCGCTCGATGAAGGTCTATCTCGACAACAACGCCACCACCTCCCTCGATCCGCGCGTCCTGGCCGCGATGCTGCCCTTCCTGGGCGAGCGGTTCGGCAACCCCTCCAGCTTCCATACCTTCGGCAGCTCGCTCATGGAAGCGGTCGAGGAGGCGAGGGGCGCGGTGGCGAAATTGATCGGAGCCGCGCCGGGAAGCGGGGAAACCCCCTCCGTCGTGTTCACCAGCGGCGGCACGGAGAGCGACAACTGGGCGCTGCGGGGGGCGCTGGCCCTTTCCGGCCGCAGAACGATAGTGACGACGCAGGTGGAGCACCCCGCCGTCCTCGAAACGGCGAAGCAGCTCGAAAGGGAGGGCTGCACCCTCCGTCTGGCCGGGGTCACCGGTGAAGGCGAACTCGATCTGGACAGCCTGGAGAAGGCCATGGACGACACGGTGGCCGTGGTGTCCGTCATGGCCGCCAACAACGAAACCGGCGTCCTGATGCCTGTCCGCGAGTGCGCCGACCTGGCGCACAGGTACGGGGCGCTCTTCCATACCGATGCCGTCCAGGCCGCGGGCAAGACGGCGCTCGACGCCTCCGGCGACGGAATCGACCTTATGAGCATATCGGCACACAAGATTCACGGTCCCAAGGGGATAGGAGCACTTTACACGAGGCCCGGGATCAGGCTTCCCGCCTTCATCCACGGCGGGCATCACGAAGGCGGTCTGCGGGCAGGCACCTACAACGTTCCGGGCATAGTCGGCCTGGGCGAGGCGGCGAAGCTCGCCGCGGAGGAGCTGCATGCGGGCAACGCAGGCATCGCCGCGCTGAGAGCGCGGCTCGAGGAGGGCATCCTGTCCTCCTGTCCCGGAGCGACCATCGCTGGCGCACGAGCGCCGCGCCTCCCCAACACCACTACCGCACTCTTCAGCGGGGTGGAGAGCGAAGCTATACTCACGCTCCTGGACATGCGGGGGATAAGCGTCTCCTCCGGATCGGCCTGCAGCACCGGCAGCAAGGATCCGAGCCATGTCCTGAAGGCGATGGGGGTTGACCGGAATCTCGCGAACAGCGCGGTGAGGTTCAGCCTAAGCCGGTTGAACACCGCCTCCGAGATGGAATACACGCTCGAGGTTCTCGCCGACGTGATAACCAGGCTCAGGAGGATCTCCCCCTACGCCTGACGCTTCTCAGAGGAGCCCGGGATAGATCGAGACGGAGACCGACACTCCGAAAGAGGGGTCGTCGGCCATCAGGGCCTCCCCTGAAGCGCCGGCCATGAGCCACGGATACGCGGACCACATGGCTCCGGCAGCCACGACGGGATCCGAGCCGGTCCTGGAGCCCGCGCCCATCCAGACCTGGGTCTCCGGGAGAATGTAGCTGGTGCATCCGACATTGGCCTCGATCCCGTCCACTATGCGTCCCGAGAAGGGATCGTCCCCTCCGTTCGCGAAGTACTGCGCCGAGACTGAAAGCCGCACGAGCCTGTAGACCGTGCTTGTGCAGAAACCGACGCCGGCCTCGGCTCCTCGGTCCCTCGGCAGGTCTCCGGTCGGAAGGGAGAGCGAGCCGGTAAGAGAAAGGCTGGTCCCTCCCCTGGCCGTCTCGTACAGGTACTTTATCCCGGCGGAGACGTCGCCGGTCAGCCCTTCCTCGAAGACCGAATCATGGATGTAGAAGGGAATCGAGGCTCCCGCCTCCAGCCCCCGGCCGAGCCCCCAGGCCGCCGTCATCACCAGAGGCACCGTGCCGAAATCCTCCTCGGGGAATGCTACGCCCGCCCCTGCGCCCAGACGCATCGCTCCATCGGGCACGAAGTCCCCGGTGGCGATCCTCCAGTAGCCGGAGAGACCCGTCGGGGTCCATAGCGAGGATGGGAAGTCTCCGGGGTTTACGGAGGCGAGGCCGGCAGACAGAATGAGCATCGATAGAAGAGCTGGCATCGCAACCTCCAGTGGACTGTTGACCGGCGTGGAAGATAGGGAGAGAATATGACCCGGACCAGCGCGGTTCCGGGAAGGGGTGTTCAGGTATGGGAATGGGCTCGATCGCAGCGATTCTGCTGGCCGTGCTGTCGCTGGCGGGCCTCGCAGTGCTTCTCCTCACCGACGAGCCCGCGCCTCCACCCCCCGTCGACCCCGGTGTGCCCGCCGACCCGCCCGCGATAGAGGCCCTCTGCGGGGCGGTGGCCCTGGGCGGGATGCCCCGAGTGCAGATGCGCGCGGATACCACGGTGCTGATACTCGACCTGGACGGAGCGCTCTACACCATGACCCAGGCCAACCTCCAGCTCACCGCCTCGCTCTGCGAAGCTCGCTGCCGGCTCGATTCGACGCTGTCGAGGCCCGACGGCCGTCTCACCTTCATGGCCGCGTATCCAGACGGAAAGCCTCTCCGCATCGAACTCAAGCCCGTCGGCTCCACGTGAAGGATCGTTGACAGCGGCAAGCTTATACGGTTATTGATCCCATTCCGGCTTCCCATGTGAAACATAGATTTACCGCTCCGAAATGGGGCCTCCCGCCCCGCCAGGCATCGGGCACCCCGGGGCCGGAGCGGGGGCACGACAGGAGGTTGCCACCGACATGAAGCGTTCCTCCCTCGACTGGAGGCTGCTCAGTTCAGCAGCCCTCTTCATCTTCGCCCTGGTGCTGATCTGGCCCACAGTGAACTGGTTCTCCAAGCCCGAGACAGAGAGAGACAGGGCGGAGGCCAGCGTACAGCCGGAGACCGACAATCCCCACTTCATATCCCTCCTCGAGGAGATGAGGGCCGAAGGCGGGGAGGAGACCCTGGCCCACTATCGTGACCTCTACGAGGAGAGCAAGGGTACGATCCGCCTCGGCCTCGACCTCCAGGGAGGCATGTATCTCTCCTACATCATCGAGCCGGTAGGCGGCCTGGATCCTTCAGAAGCCATCGAGCAGGCGCTGGAGACCATACGCAACAGGGTCGATGAATTCGGCGTCTCCGAGCCCTCCATCACCCGGCAGGGCAACGACCGGATGGTGGTCCAGCTCCCCGGCATACGCGATCCGGCGCGCGCCCGCTCCATCGTCGAGAGGCAGGCCCTCCTCGAGTTCAAGATCGTCGTCTATCCCAGCACCAGGGTCGGCATTCCGTCCGAAGTGCCTGTCATCAGTGAAATCGACGCTCTCCTGGCGGAAGCCGCGTCTGTTCAGACGCCCGGCGCCGATGGCTCCATCGTCACCCCGACCGCGGGCGACGAAGCTTCGGCCGTGACGCCTGATGGCGTCGCATCCTCCGACAGCACGTCCCCGGCGGCACCTCCCGTTCAGCCGCAGGAGGACTTCTCCCTGCCCGTGGACCCCGCCATCCTGTCGGTTCCGTCCATCCCGGCCGGGGCCGCCACCGGTGCGTTCTCCGGGCTTATCGAGGGCGCCAATGAATACGCCGCCCTCTCGCTGAGCGTCTCCCCGGGCGACTGGATGATCGCCTCGGGCGAGAACTACGAACTCTTCCTCAGCTATCTCTCCCGTGCGGACGTCGATTCCCTCCTGGCGCGCAGGAACCTTCAGATAGTCACCGGCCGCGAGATCAGCACAGGCTCCGGCGACTACCGGGCCGTGTTCATCGTCCCGCGGGACGTGACGCGCGGCTGCGACGAGAACACCGGGCTCGTCCGCGAGTACTACTCCCTGACCGGCGCCTCCCTCACGGACGTCTTCGTGCGGATGGGCGACAGCGGGACTCTCAGCACCTCTCCCTACCTGATCCTCGAGTTTGACGCCGAGGGATCGTCCAACTGGGAGCGCATCACCGGAGAGAACGTGGATGAGAGGGTCAGCGTGATCCTCGACGGCACGATGTACTCCGTCGCGACGATCCGCGAGCGCATCTCCGGCAGCAGCACCAGGCTCTCCGGCGGCTTCTCGGTGGAGGAGGCGCGCGACCTCAGGCTTGTTCTCAAGGCCGGCTCCCTCCCCGCCAGGCTCATCCTGGCCGAGGAGCAGACGATCGGCCCCAGCCTCGGTCAGCAGGCGCTGAACCGCGGCATGCTCGCGGCCGTGGTCGGGTTCTCCGTCGTGGCCATATTCTTGATCATCTACTACGGCACCGGCGGCGTGATCGCCACCCTCGGCCTGATCCTCAACATGCTCATCATCATGGCCACGCTCTGCTTCCCCGGCCCGCTGGCCCGTCTGGGCGTTTCGGGCCTGGGCGCGACGCTCACCCTGCCGGGTATCGCCGGTATCGTGCTGACCATCGGCATGTCCGTCGATGCGAACGTCCTCATCCTCGAGCGCATCCGCGAGGAGCGCCGCGCAGGCAAGGGGATAAGGCCCGCGGTCGACGCCGGGTTCTCCAGGGCCTTCATCACAATCCTCGACTCCAACCTGACCACACTGATCACCGCGCTCATCCTCTACAGGTTCGGCACGGGTCCGATCCGCGGGTTCGCGGTAACCCTCGCCATCGGTATCCTTTCGAGCCTCTTCTGTGCGCTCGTCTTCGGGCGCGGGGCGTTCGACCTTCTCCTCAGGAAGCAGTCGCGCACAGACATCAATCTCGGCAGGATCGCCATCTTCCTGAACTCCAGGATAGGTTTCGTGCGAATCCGCAAGTATTCCTACATCATCACCCTCGCCGTCGTCATGGTGGGCATCGTGGCCTTCGCGATCAACGGGGGCTTCAAGATGTCCATCGACTTCACCGGCGGCCTCGAGATGAACGTCACGGGCCCCGAGGAGTTGTCGGTCGAGCAGCTTCGCTCGGCGCTCTTCGACGCCGGCCTCGAAGGCGTCCAGGTGCAGCAGCTCGAAGACTACGAGGGAGAGGGCGAAGCCTTCGTGGTGAGAACGGCCACGATGGATTCCGAACTCGTCAACGAAACCCTCGTCGCGAACGGCTGCTCGCCCATGGAAAGCGGCGGGGGTGGAACCTCGTACATCCGCCAGATCGGCCCCAGGGTGGGTTCCGAACTCAGGTCCAAGGCGGTGAATGCAGTTCTCCTCTCCTGGCTCGCCATCATCCTGTACGTCTGGTACAGGTATCAGTTCAAGTGGGGCATCGCATCGGTGCTGGCACTGGTGCACGACACCCTGGTCACGGCGGGCTTCATCGCACTGGTGCGCATGGAGTTCTCGCTCACGATAATCGCAGCCCTGCTGACGATCATCGGCTACTCGATCAACGACACGATCGTCATCTTCGACCGTATCCGCGAGAACAGGAGGCTGCGCAAGGGCAGGACCTTCGAGGAGACGGTCGACATAAGCGTGAACGAAACGCTTAGCAGAACGATCATCACCTCCCTCTCCACGTTCCTGGCCGTACTGGCTCTGTTCATCTTCGGCCATGGCGAGATAGCGGACTTTGCGCTCACGATGTGCGTCGGCCTGATCGCCGGCACCTGTTCCACGGTCTTCGTCGCGGGCATGCTGCTCGTCGACTGGAAGAGCCGCAGGGAGCGCGTGGGCTGACAGCCGCGGCCGGCCTTCCGGCCGGGGCGGATGAAATGAAGCCGGCCGGGTGCCCGATGGGGTGCCCGGCCGGTTCCCGTCTTGCCGTCCGGAAGCCCGGATCGGAGCCCCGGCCGCCCAGCAGGGGAGAACCCGTATTACGGTCCGGAGTAAGCAGGACAGCGGGCGGCGGCTTCATCCGGCCCGCTCCGGATTGACTTGTGATCGCTCCGGCGTATTCTATCGACTGCAGGCAACGGCACAAATAGCGGAGGAATCATGTCCATGACTCTATTGATTCTTGCAGGAGCGCTCGCATCCGCTGGCGGGAGCGATCCGGGGCTGCCCTACACTCTGAATCATCCCGGCTTCGTCTTCGAGTGGCTCCCTTCTACGATGGTTCCCCCTGTCGAGGGGGTGCTCTCCGAGCAGAGCGGGATGGTTGTCAGCAACCCGTCGGCAGACGGCAGCGAGTACAGGCTTCACTACTGGCAGGAGAGCATTCCGGTACAGGGCAGAGGACAATGGCTCGAACAGAGGATCAGAACCGAGCTGCCGCCCGATGAACTCGACCTGTTGTTCTCAAGCGAGGTTTCATGGCTCGAGGGCAGCATGGAGAGCGAAGAACGCGCCAACGCATCAGTGGGTATCGTGGTCGCCATGAACTTCAACCTCATCACGAGGGATGGCTCCATCAGAGGCAGGGGAAGAGCCTGCGGAGTCTTCGGCGACGGATACTCCCTGCTCGTCTTCGGCATCGCCCCACACGAGGCCGGCGGCACTCTCTGCAGTTCCATCGACGCGATAGTCGCCAGGATGCACCGCCTGTAGCAGGGCTCGGCCGCAGCGGATTACCCCGACGGATCACAGCCAGTCGGCATTAACGGAAAGGCTACGGACGGCCTTCCCCGTCGGGGCGGCATCCGCACCCGTTTCTGCGGGACGAACGACCGGTCCCATTCCGGGCATGCAGGCGTCGATGCTTGTCTCTTCACCCGTGCAAAGCAGGCGGGAGTTCCGTGCGGCATGGGTCGGAAGGGCGCCCAACACCCATCAGGATTGCAGGAAAGCGGGAACTGAGCTGCCTGGGGGCGTGAACCGACCGCTCGATCAGGCCTGCTTGATTCCCTTGAGGATGTCCACGATCTCTTCGACTTCCGGGACGCGCCCGGAGATCTTCACCTCTCCGTCCACCGCAAGCGCCGGGGTCTTCATGACGCCGAAGGCCATGATCTCCTTCAAGTCCTTCACCTTCTCGACGGCCGCATCGGTCAGGCCCGCGCGTTCGACCGCCTGATGGGCGTGCTCCGCGAGTTTCTCACACTTCGCGCACCCCGTTCCCAGCACCTGGATTTTCATGTCCTCCGTCCTTTCATCGCTATGATGCTCTGGCCCCGAACAGGACCCACAGAGTCGCCGGCAGAACCCCCGGCATCACGAATACGGCAGCTTCATGCTCCGGAGCACTACGCCGGGCATAGCTGGAACCGCGCCCCGGCCAGCCATGAACAAGTCCGTTCCCGGGGCTCTTAACCATCCTCGGCTTTGCCCGTCTCCGAACTATTACCATCTCCGGCTTCGCTCGCCCCTGGACGGCCAGCCCCTTCATTATAGGAATCTCAGTCCGGTTTGCGAAGCATGTCTGGTCACCCGACAGCGGGCGGAAAACTGCCCCGGAGCGATTTGTCCCCATGGATTGGACGATCCAGTCCAACCGAATCATCACTTCCGTTTTCTAGTCCGCCGAAAGAAAGCCTGACAAAACGCACTCCACCGGGAGCAGGCAGACGATCCGCCGGGCAAAGCCGAGGGCCGTGTCATGCCATTCCTGAACTGCCGGCCCGGAGATGACTGCTTTTGAAGGTGTCTCCTTCACTTAGTGCCTGGAAGCCCCTTCCTGGATGCGGAAAGATAGCCGTGCAGGAATGGGCAGCAGAATAAAAGCGTATGGATTGACTCCATGTAAGGGAGAGCGTACGCTAAGGCTGACAAAGGGGAGAGCCATGCCGAAGATGAGTGCTACCGATGCCAGAGCCAGGCTGTATCGCCTGATCGACGAGGCGGCCGAGACTCACGAACCGATCCTGCTAACCGGGAAGAGAAACAACGCTGTACTCCTTTCCGAAGAGAACTGGCGTTCGATCCAGGAGTCACTGTTCCTGCTCTCTATCCCTGGAATGCGTGAGAGCATCGTCGAAGGCATGAAGACCCCGATCGGGAAGTGCAGCGAAAAGCCCGGCTGGTGACCTGGCGACTGGTCTACTTTGCGCAGAGGCCCTGAGGGACGCCCGGAAGATCCAGGCTGCGGGGCTTCGCGACGAGGTGGAAGCCCTGCTGAAACTCCCCGAAGAAGATCCTTATGCGTCATCTCCTCCGTTCGAGCGTCTCCTGGGTGATCTCAAAGGAGCCGTCTCGCGCCGCATCAACATCCATCCCGGCTGGTCTACCAGGTTCTCGATGAAAAGAAGACCGTCAAGGTCCTCAGGATGTGGACACACTAAGAGTAAAAATGGATCAGTTGGAGTCGTAGCGGCTTTCCTAAAGGCAATGTTCTTCATCCTATTGGGGCTTTCTTGTAGGGTATAGTGCGGTTTTCTCAATAATCAGGCGTTATGGGAACCCTGGCCGTCGTCGATTTGATAAGTACCAAGTTGGATCTGGCATGCCATGTTCTGATCCGGCACCGTCTGAATATTGACCCAGCACAGAGGAAGAGCACATCATATTATCTGAAATTTCTCAGGGAAACACTCAGGGGAGGATCTATGAACGAGGTTGGACTCTACCAGCAGGTTCTTCTAAGACTCTTGTTGGTATCAAAAGTAAGGAGATCCCGTGAACAAACAGCACCGTGACTTTTATCAGTCACTGAGAACAAAGATCAGTGATTTCCTGAAGGAAGAGGACGGAACTGCCTCGGCCAAGTACGCAGACTACCTTCTTATGGCGCCTGACATGTTTCACCTTCTAATCAGGCTCTCTATCGATCCAGATGTGCCACAGACTGAGAAGGCGAACCTTGCGCTGGCAATAGCCTACTTCATTTCTCCGGTGGACCTTTTACCGGAGATCCTAGTCGGCCCCATTGGATATCTGGATGACGTGGCTGTGGCGACTGCAGCCCTCAACGGGATGATCAATCGGACTGGTGATGAAATCGTCAAAAAGCACTGGGCAGGAGACAAAGATCTGCTGAAAGTCATCAAAGAGGTTCTGGGAGTTGCAGATTCGATGGTGGGCAGCGGCAGATGGAAAAAGATCAAGGATATGTTCTCATAGCATATCACTGACCCTTCAAGATCACCCGGATTCTCTCCAGATCCTCCACCTCCTTCTCGTTCTTGTGATAAATCTCGACCAGGCAGACTTCGTCTGTCTCCGGCAGCCACTGCAGCACGACTCTGATGCCTGAGTTGACGCCGGTTCCCTTCAACGATCTGCACGCAAACTTCTTAGCTACGTAGAAACCTTTTCCGCTGACCTCCTTCCCCCTGACTGGGAAGAGGCCAAGAGGCTCCGGCGGGTATTCGCCGCTTGCGAGAAGTCGCAGCGTAGCGGAGGTGAATGTTGAAAGGTCTTCCTCGAGAGTACCGTATCTCTTCAGCAACCGTCTCATGTCGCGCTCGAAGCCCGGCAGTCTCCTTACTGATGGAAGCGGATGGGGAGGCGCCGGCTTCTGGGGCGCTGTCAATCCTGATCTACCTCGTAGCTTCTCACAGAGTAGGGGGGAAGGCGATAGAAGACCGTCTCGTAGGCAATCTGCCTTCCTGGTTCGGTCACCTTCCACGGCACGTCCCCGTGGGAGTAGTCGCTGATTTGGGTAGCGTTCATCTCACCAAGCCGGCGCAAGACTTCGTTGATCGTATCGAGTTCACGGGCGGAGAGAACACTGAGATCTGCCGAGCGACGGGGAAGGTACTTTGTCTGAGGGTATGCGAAGTAGTCGCTTTGAACCCTGACCAAGTTACCACTCTCAATCATTTGCTCGACTATCTTGTTGAAGCCGGCCGGGGTCGGGCCGTAGTTGTTGCGGATGTATGCGGCGCCGGTCAGGTGTTCCTCGAACTTTTCGTAGTAGTCGAAATCAGAGAAGTAAAGCAGTTTGTAGATCACCGTCTCGCCCACATGTGGTCGGGCTCCGACCTTCTCGAGAATGTAGAGGAGAACTTCCCTGAATTTCGCCACATTTTCGGAAGGAACGCTGATACGGATTCCGCCGCGCTCCTTTTGCTCTTTCGGTTCATGGATCTCGACCTTTGGCTGCTTTTCCGGGTCTAGAAACTGCTCGACGGTAATGTTGAAGAACCTGGCGACACCGATCAGCTCGGATGCCGAGAGCTTTCTGGACCCGGCCTCGACCTGAACCAGTGCCGTTCTCTGCATACCCAGATGTTCGGCAAGCTGCTTCTGGGTCAGGCCGACGCCTTCACGTATCATCCTGACTCTCAAGCCAATGCCGTCAGAATCCATTACAGCCTCCTTCATCGCTGAACGAAGATAGGTCTGATATCATGACACGTCAATGTTCTCTTTACGGACTTAGCATTGCTGCCGGTTTGGAGGCTTCAAGCATCGACCCCTTGCCTGAGGCAAGGTGAGTGACTACCGACCATTGAGCAGCCCATGGACGGAATCGGCATGCTCAAATGCTGGTACGACAGCGTGCTTCTGAAGCCCTTGACCTCTTGACATCTGCCCCCAGAATAGGGACATTTGTCCCCAGAATGGGGGCATATGATTGAGGCTCTTTTCCCCAGGGTGCGACGGAGTGTACTCGCGCTTCTGCTCGGCCAGCCCGACAGGCAGTTCCATCTCCGAGAGATCATCCGGGCGGTGAACGGCGGCAAAGGAGCCGTTGAACGTGAGCTGAAGTCTCTTGCCAGAGCCGGCATCATTTCGCGTGAGGAACGCGGAGGACTCGCTCTCTTCAAAGCGGACAGGAGCTGCCCGATCTTCCCGGAACTCCACATGCTGATGATCAAGACCGAGGGGGTCGCCGACGTTATCAGGCTTGCGCTCGAGCCGGTGGAGGGGATCAGCCTGGCGTTCATCTTCGGCAGCATCGCCCAGGGCACCGAGGATTCAAGGAGCGACGTGGATCTTCTATTAGTCGGGAGCGCCCCCTACTCCGACATCGCTTCGGCGCTGCAACCGGCACAGAAGACCCTCGGACGAGAGATCTCTCCGATGTTATACTCCGACGATGAGTTCAGGCAGCGCATCTTGGAAGGACATCGCTTCCTGACGGATATCCTGCAGAAGCCAAGGATTTTCATAGTCGGAGGAAACGATGACATTCGAGGAATGGGCGGACTCACACAAGGACGACCTCTCCGCCGTGCAACAGAGTGACGAGGAGATCCGGGATCTCCTTCTTATAGCATCACGCGAGATCAATGATGCGATGACCGTTGCCTCTCCTGAAGGAAAGCTCGGGCATGCCCACAACGCCTGCCTCGTTCTCGCAGCTGCAGTTCTGTCTTCTCGCGGCTACAGAGTCAGAAAGGGTTCGCCGGCTCATCACTGGAGATTGATCGAATCCCTCGAGTTCACGATGAATCTGTCGCAGGGGAAGGTGAAGGAGCTTCAGGATTACAGGAAGAAGCGAAGCCTCTCGATCTATGACCGCACAGGCATCGTCACGAATTCTGAGGCCGAATCGGCTCTATCGTCCGCAAGGCAGTTGCAGAGGGCAGTAGAGGAGAAACTGAGCATCGGCACCTGAACGCCGATGTTCGCGGTTAGCTGATACGGACCGGTGCCCCACTTAACGGAGAAGAACCGGGCTCTTACCAGATCGATGACTTGAGCTTCTTCGAGTTTCAAAATTCACATCTGACGATCTCACGGAGACACGAAGTCCCCCGAAGACTGGATCAGATCAGTCCTGAGGTGTACCTGAAGAGTTACAGGGACATGGTGGAGGCCAGGATCGAGCTGGGCAGGTATCTGGAATGGTACAACGGGTAGAGGAAGCACTCTTCGCTGGGATACAAGACTCCGGATGCCGTATGCTCAACCCGGAAAACCGGAAACCATGAAGCCGCCTGAGTCTAACACAAAACGCCTCTCGAGCTGTCTACAAAACCGGGGCCACTTCAGTGAATAGTGAGTTCCGACTTGCCTAGCTTAACGTCGAACTCTCTGACCGTCAGCCCCGGGTCTGTTCTCAACAGCTCGAGTACTGCGCACGGCGTCTTCTCCAGCGTCGGGAATGGGATGACCTTAAAAAAGCAAAACGTTGATATCAAAGCTGATGGTGTCGATACCGACACTATTGCGACCCATCCTCTGAAATAAACTCAGGCCCAGAATGGCAGGTATCGGGCATACTTCCGGGAGCCTCCGACGCTTTCATCCGCTTTGATCAAACCCGCTTCGATGGTCGATGCTATAACCTGGGATATAACAGAAGCCTTGCTCTCGGAAAGATGGAATCGCTCGCGCAATGACTGATTTGTCATCCGCTCAGACATTACCCATTTCAGCGCACAATGCTGATAGCATGAACGAATCCGGTCGTTGCGGTCCATTTGCTCGAAGTGCTGCGGCCCAAAGATGATCACAGATGTACGCCGGATGCCGGTTCGGAAATCCGGTGCGGGGAGTTGATATATTTCAGCAGCCTGCACGACTCGATCGATTCCACTGCTCTTTTGTTCGCAGATGCCCATCCTTCGCATCAGATCAGCCAGACGTTCGTTACGTGACTGATATCCATCTATGAAGCGCTCGACAGGGACCAAGGGCTCACCGCAATTCGAAATCTCGACGCGATTGCTGTAGATCTCGACCATGACCGAGGCGCCTGTCAGCGTGAAATCCTGATGGATGAGCGCGTTGGCGACAATCTCGCGTATCACGACATCCGGTACCAGTTTCTCTTCCTTGCGCAATGCATCTTCGATGACCTCATTCTGGGGAAGCTGGCTCATTACGAATCGAACGAGCCCCTGGAACCCTACGGCATACCCAAGACCGCCTGTCTGATCGAGACGTGTTTCCAGTTTCGATGTCCCTGTGTAGACGACAACACGAGCCGCCTTATGGGCAACATCTGGGAAATCCTCCAAGCGTCTTGCGAGGAGCAGTGCGCCAAGCCGACGAATGGAATAGGAGCCTGCGGACTCGTCGATCAAGTGTTCCCGAACCAGGCGATCGAGTACTCCGGCACGTTCCGAAGGATATGGCAGCTTGAGCAACTCGAACAGGGTCTGGGTATCAAGAAGTTCAATGACATGCTGACCATCCAGATTGCTTCGTGAAGGCTCTTCAAGCCAGTCTGGCTGCCCCTCGGCAAAAATTCGACGGAGCTGATCCTCACTCATGGGTACAAGCGATGCGCCTGACCGCATGAGATACCTACCTTCGAGATGGTAGGCCGTGCCCCTTGGGCGCGATGGGATGTGAAACACGAGGACACGCCCCGAAGGGTGGTCAACCTCTTCTATGTCCACCCTGAATCCTACGGCCTCGAAAAGTTTCTGAGCGGTATGAACTGTGTTCGGGAAAGCCTGTGAACCGACAACCGGTCGCGGCGGGCTGTCAGCTACACCGAGGAGCAGCACTCCTCCGCCTTCGTTGGCCAGAGCCACGCAGTACTCAGCCAGCCTGTGGGTATCGAAGTGTTTCTTCGCCTCCTTGAACTCTAGGCGCTGGTGCTCCGTCGGAGCCTGTCGCCATGTGTCGATTTGGGCGGGTGTAGTTGCCATCAGCCAATCCTCGAATTGAACCCCCCGGGTTTACCGGAGATATTTCTCAAGGGTTGCCGACCACCATGGCCGGTTCTTCTGTCTGCCGCTGATAGTATAGATTCTCGAACTCGATCGGTGGGATGTCGCCGATCGGTTCGAGCAGTC